>SMTZ1_10000851_pt1 | contig 29708 bp, 27 predicted proteins | sample DeeMarSWOR136_30_FD_25667 | JGI IMG/M metagenome (IMG submission 25667) | reverse complement strand
TAGGATTCTTCCCGGAAATCTAAATCTCTGAGATTTAGATTAATTTAAAATTTTAAAAAAACTTAAATTCCTTAGATCAACTTAACTAATTTAGACCAACTTAAATAATTAAATAAAGAAATTTAATAAAATGAAGATTTCTAAACTTTTTTTCGAACTTTCCCATGAAGCAAGATATAACATTTTTCGAGAAATGAATGAATCTCCATACAAACATTCGGAACTTGAGAAGAAATTTGATTTACCTGGTCCTGAAATAACACGACATATAAAAAGACTTCAAAAATACAATTTAATTAAAAAGACTCCTGACAGGACATATTTTCGGACCAATCTTGGTAAATTAGTTAATGAAAGTTTAGATTTTTTTGAGTTTAATGTCATGTTTAGGGATTTTATCAATTCCCATGATATTGATGCAATTCCTTCCGAATTGTTATTAAATTTAGGAGTATTAAAAAATTGTAGTTTCTTTACCAAAACGATGGAAAATATTGAGCTCTGGTCATCAATTATCAAAGATGCTAAAAGATTTATTTTTTCAATCTCAGAACAGGCGATAAATACGGATCTCCCAATGATTCAACAAAAAATTCTTAGTCAAAATCTCGATATTAGATGTATTATCCATGTAAGTTTATTGAAGAAATATATACAAACTGTAGAATGGGAACGTTATATCGAAGGACCGAAACCTGAGATTTTTCAAAAATTAAGTAATAAAATAGGTATACCTGATTGTATCCGAAAGACTAACAACGCAAACATTGTTTTATTAATAACCGAATCGAAAGTTATTTTATTCTTATCTGATAACACAAAAATCGATTATTCAGAATGCATATATGCTGAAAATAATCAGGAAGTCATTAAATGGGCAAAAAATCTCTTCGAATATTATTGGAAGAAGGCACAACCAGTTAGTAAGAAAGAATTGTTACTCTGATGCTTATTATAAATTATCAAATTGGTCATATTCGCAAATTATTTTAATAGTATAATCTTAAATCATTCAGGGGACAAAAAAATCACCATTCAAGAATTGATAGTTATATTCCTAATCTGCAAATTATTTATCTTTCTCCTAAACAACATCCTGATGAAATAGTTCTAGATTGTATCCATGACTTCGATAGAGAAATGCAAACCTATTTCTCATAAATAAAACGGACATTATATTTTTTATAGGCTCATAATTAAATTATAAAATCAAAATTAAATTTTCTTTAATTTTAATTATATTTGATTTTTTTAATGACTTAACATTATAATTATTAGCAATAACAAAAAGATGATTGGTTATTTCAAAAAGCACATCTGATCAAGAAATTTCAGTTGATGAAATAGAAAAAGAATTAGAAATTGCCCGTGATCAATTAATATTAAATTGGAAATATAAAGATGTCAAAAAGAAATTAATATATGATGTTAAAAAATGTATAGGATGTAGCTTATGTAAATTAGTTTGCCCAGTTGATGCAATAGAATTAGGGCCCATTCCAGAAATAGCTCAAAACGTATTAGATGATTCAAACCCTAAATTATTTATTGATTATGAAAAATGCTGTTATTGTATGCTTTGTGTTGTAGTATGTCCAACCGATGCTTTTCATGAAAATATAATACCGGAAGGACAAATTTCCTTAGAGGAATTCCCTTCAATCGGAAAATTCTATAAAATAGATATGAAAAAATGTATCGAAGATAAAAAGAATGAGATATGTAAATTATGTTTGAATGTGCGAGAAAGAAATAGTATAAAAGATTATTACCAAATTGAAAAGGAATGTCCCACTCAATGTTTTCATATTGATTCTCCTCTTAAGGGAGAGGTTATTATCAAAAAAAATATGCTTTATAAATGCGATCCTCAGGGATGTAAGGCATGTGTGAATATTTGCCCTGTAGAGTCTTTTTTTATTCCTGAAAGAGCGGAAGATGTTATAAAGTACGGAAAAATTGCTTGTAATGAAGATCAGTGTTTTTATTGCGGCGCCTGCGAAAATTCTTGCCCAGATGATTTAATTAAAGTTGATAGAAAGGAGATAGAGATAAATGATCCAAAAAAAACAGGAAGTTATCCTTGGATTCAAGGTTGGATTAACAATATTAAAGAAATTTTAAGAAAGAAACTCCTTCAAGAAAAAGAACAAGTTCAAATACCAATTATTGAACAAGAAATAAAAGAAGCAAAAGAAAAAATATTGGAAGAAATTCCACAATTAAGTGATGAAGAACGCATAAAACTTAATGAGTTAAATGATAAAATTCAAAAATTACTACACTCATCAAAAATCAGATATTGGATCAAGGATAAAAAAGTTGAAAAAATAGTTAATGAATTAAGAAAATCTCTTTCTGAGTGAAAAAAACGAAAAAACCATTATTAACAAGAAAGAAACCAAGGATTTTAGTGTTCCTACATGGAACCAGTCTCATGCATAGGAATGCTTTAGGGCTTTCAAGGGAAGAAATAATAAAACAAATTATAGATGATGTGGATGAATCAATATCTGATTTTGCTTCATACATTCCAATTGCTAATGTAGTTCAAAAGTTAACTAGATGGCAAAATCAAGGCGCTGAGATTATGTATCTTAGTTCTCATTTAGATCTTGAAAATGTTAAAAATGATCAACTGGTCCTAAAAAAGTACAATTTTCCAAAAGGACCTATATTTTATCGAAAAGAAAGAAACTGGAATTTACCAATTGAAGAAGCTAAACCAGATATTCTAATTGAAGATGATTGTGAGAGTATTGGTGGTAAATCGCAAATGACTTATCCTAATCTTACACAAGAATTAAAATCTAAAATAATTTCAATTGTTTTAAAAGAATTTGGCGGAATTGATTATCTTCCCGATGATATTGATGAATTAGTAAAATTAAGTTCATTATATTAACAATATATATAAATTTGAAAAGGAAATAGGGGAATTGAGAAATCTATTTTTAAAATAAACCATTCTTAAGAACGAATTCTTATAGTTTTAATTTAATAAAAATAATCTGATTATTAGGAAAAAAAATAATTCCTATATTTAACGAGGAAAAAAATATTCCTCCCTTACTTTCAACAAAACTTGGAGTTCAATTCAATAAGAGTAATCTTGAAGGGACAATAAATTCTATATATAACTTAATTATGAAAAAGTTAGAATAATAAATATTATATAATAATTCCTTACTACTCCTAAATTAATTTCATTGATTAAATATTTATGACCAAAAATCAAGATAATTATTTTAGTTAATTATTAATAAATATCTTAATTGATAGATAAGTAAATCTTAAAAAATTTTTAATTGGTAGATTAACTATGTCTGAAGAATATGTACCTAGAAGCTCAAAACTAGCTTTTGGGGGTATTACCTTTACAAGTGGAATTTTCAACAATTTAGTATTGGCAACATCATTTACATACTTTTATAATGTAAAACTCGGATTAGATGCATATTGGACCGGATTAGCTTGGTTGATTTTTATATTTTGGAATACCATTAATGACCCTCTCTTGGGGTTTATTGAAGATCGTACTAAATCAAAAAAATATGGAAGAAGAATCCCATATATTCGATTTGGAGGAATAGTATATGGAGTTTTGTTCATCCTAAGCTGGATACCGCTTGTTAGTAGCGATAATCAATTTGCATTATTCTTAAATATGCTTGTTGTTCTATTCGCATTTGATACACTGTTTACAATGGTTGGTTTAATTTCATATTCGTTACCGGCAGAAATGGCAATTACAAGTTCCGCACGCTCGAGTTTAAACATATTTGGCTCGTTTGGAAATGCATTATCTTTATTATTTTCCTTCATGATCCCTGCTCTATTGCTAACTGGAGATCAACCAGCTAGTAGCGATCCGAATTTTCCGGTATTTATTTTTACAATCTTTTTCATAGGTGTTATTGGCACAATTATATTATATGTAAGTAGCTTCTATATAAAGGAAAATAAGTACACCATATTGGAAGAGCCACTTGGTATTAAAGATAGTATTGTAGAAACATTTAAAAATCGATCTTTTATAATATTCGAATTGTCTAATATCTTCTTTTTAATTGCTCAATTCATTTTAACGAATGGGGTTCTCTATTGGGTGGATTTTGTGCTTGGATTATCAGGATTCATGGCAATGCTCCCATTACTAGTTTTTTTTATAGTGGTCTTTCTATTCTTTCCAATCTATAGTAAATTAATTATAAAATATGGATTAAAAAAGATATTTGCACTGGTACTCATTTTTACAGGTATTTCATTTATAATTAGCTTCTTTATAGCGTGGAATCTTTATACTTCTTTTATAGCAATGATATTAATTGGGATCGGTATATCCGGCTATTATATAACAAATCAGTTAGTTATGGCAGACGTAATTGATAACGATGAGATATTAACAGGTAAAAGAAGAGAGACCAGTTATGCTGGAATGAATGCTTTGGTAACTAAGCCAACAAATTCATTAGGTCCTTGGATTTTACTTTCTGTTATAACTATGTTTGGATTTAACAATACCCCAGGAGCAGTACAAGAAGAATCCGCAAAATTAGGTATCATGATAGCTTTTACTCTTATACCAGCGATTTTAATCTTAATAAGTGCTTTTTTTATTAGATACTTCCCTCTAAGTGGCCCAGAATGGAGTAAGAAAAAAGAAGAATTACATAGAATTCATTTAGAAAAGGAAAAGGCTTATTTAGAACATATAAGAAAACAAGAAAATTCAAAAGGTTAAACATTAATCATTTTTTTTCTTCATTTTTTATTGAGTAAAATCGAATTTAAATTAAGCCATTAGAAGTTATTGACATATCAAAATTAATCGCAGTTTGTAAGAAAAAATGGCAGAATTTATCGCTTTGTGAAGTTAATGATTCAGTTGTGAGGCTTGCTGTAATCGAGGGAGAATTTCATTGGCACAAGCATGAAAAAGAAGATGAATTTTTTTTCGTTATCGATGGACTCCTTTTAATTGATTTAGAAAAAAGACTGATTGAACTGAAGAAAAATCAAGGGTTTACAGTTCCAAAGGGCGTAATGCATCGTACTAGAGCTCCTACCCGTACTTCAGTTTTATTAATAGAAAAGACTGCGATAAAACCAATTGGGGATTAAAAGGATATGAACCATTGAACTTAATGAATTTATGGTTATGTTAATTTTTGGTGGATGGAATGCACCTGAGCACTCGTCTGCCCAGGTGCTTGGGTATCATCCTTTTAAGTGTTCATATGGAAAGCTTCAAACAAATTGGAGGATTTATTTAATAATTTTTACAAAATAAAAAAATGTGAATTTAATTACCATTTGAAATATTTCGCGTTATAACTCGCGTTTTTGAGTACCATTATCCTTTTTTTCTTGTTCATTTCCTTCTAGCTCTTTTCATTTTTTTTGGTTTTATTTTTATAATTTGAAATTAATTATCTAAAATATCTCGAGTTATACTCATCATTCCTAATTATTATCAATCTTTCTTTTCTTGCCATTTTTTTTGTACCTCTTTTTTTTATTTTAATTATGATTTCATTCAGCGCAGACTTTCGCTCGGCATGACGCAGAACAGAAGTTTTTACAAACCCATGTTTTTATTTTTTCTTTTAAACTCATATATTATCATCCTTTTTTAACGTAATGTTGCTTAAAAAAATTTTAATAAACTCCAAAGTTCCTATAATTTAATTGGCGTTTAAGTTTCTCTATATTTATGAATTCTTCATGATATTTGGCATGATTACGAAACTTTTTTATAATACCTTTCAGTCCTTTTTCTTCTACGACCTCCTCAGCCTTTATTTCTGCGACTTCGGGAACAGGGAGTTCATCTAATTTTATTAATTCTATTACAACACATTTTTTTGGCTCAACTTTTCTTATTTCTACTTGTGCCATTTTTTACAACCTCTTAATTTTTTTTGTGTTTTTTTCTCATTTTTTTCTTTTTTATTCTTAATTTTTAATAAGTTATTCCCTCTAATTTAGGTTTGTACTTCGAACTTCGCATTGAAGTTCAAACTTCAGTAAAGGTTCATACTTTACTCTAAAGTGTAAAGTATATATATAACTTCGAACTATACCTTATTAAAGGAGTTAAATGAGGTTACAGAAGGAATTATAAAAAATGAGCAGCTCAAAAAACTTAATTTTACCCCCAAAAGAGGTATTAGATCCTCCTGGAACGAATCCAAATTATGAATATATTATTCTTTGGATGCTTATGAATAATGATTATTGCGAATGGAGGGATTTTACGGATGAATCTGAGATCAGCGAATCTACTCTTTCAAATTACATTAATGATTTAATGAATAAAGAGTATATTGATCGGTTTAAAAGAGGGCATTATAAAATAACTACCGATGGTCGATCATATTTTAATGAGATCTCTTATGATGAAGAACTGGGAAGGCCAAAGTTAGCATATCCTCCTAAAGCAATATTGAAGAAAAGAAATTATGACCATTGGATCTTGTGGATGTTATATAACAATGAATCTTGCAAGTGGTCTGACTTTCGGGAGCCTCCTTTGAGCATCAATCAATCTTCACTCTCAAAGAGTAAGAATATCTTAATAGACAATGGTTTTATCAAGAATGAAAACAAGGAATATTATATAACTTCTTCTGGAAAGGTAGAGTACTTTAGAATGTTGAAGACATATGATTTAGACCGTCAATCAATTTTGGAAGAAGAAAGCAAACGAATAGAAGAGATAACAATGCGTACGAATGAGTTCTATGATAAGTATGGCATTGTAGATGATGATATCAAGTTTCGATTCCTGAATAATACGCTAAAAATGAACTATTCGAAAGTTGAGAATATGTTGGATGAGGAAGAAGATTTTAATAAAATTTTGTTATTTTTATCGATTAATCATCCAGATCAATATCCAGAATACATATCACCTCAGGCTTTCGCAAAGCAATATGATATAAAGCAGACAACACTTGATTTCTTTATAGAGAAAATTATTGATGAAGAATTATATCCTGTAAAATTTTTCAGAGTAGAAGTATTTCCTGATAAAGAATATCTTTTTCAAGCAAATGAAAAATTAGAACGAATATTACGAGCTATTGTAGATGATTACATCACCAAACATACATATTTAGATAAATTAGATGGATATGAAATAGAAAACAAAATAAGATTTAACATTTCTAATTTAATAAACAATATAATTAATGAAATATGTGATAATCTCTTTGCTAATGAATTAAAGGACTCATTACGTAAATTTTTACCAGAATACATTAAACATCTCGCATACAAAATTGAAACAAAAAAGAGATTGATTTCAGATGATGCAAAAAGAGAAGGGTTTATATGGCAAAATATCTTCGAAGAGTTTCAATCTTTTGAACCTACGATAATAAAACAAGAACTGAAGGAAGATCAATACCATTATAGTATAGATTATTCAATTTTTAAAGCTTTAGATGTAATGCAATTAAATCAGTCAGATTTTTTGACTACAGTAGAATTCAAGAAATTATATGACCCTGAAAACACAGACATTTTTAATGAAATCAATGATTTATACTTAAAAGGTAAAAATTCGAAAGTTAAATCCGTTTATAGTAAAAATAATGAAAGATTTAATGAATTAGAAGATTTAATTATAAGAGATCTTGTAGCAATAAATGCAAAAGATCTTACAAAGTCAATTAAATTATCAGAAGAGCTTATTAGAAAATATCCCGAATTGTATATTGGTTATCTATTTAAATCAATTACATTATTTTCCTTGTTAGAATTCGAGGATGCTACTTACATTATTAATGAAGGTTTAGAGCGGGGTAATAATGCCTCTTTGTTATGTGAAAGTGCCTACATTTTACTTTATGAAAATGAAAGTGAAAAAGCAATGAAAATTATTGATAATATTTTAGAGAATGATCCACAGAATCGATTAGCGCTAAAAATGAGAATATTAACCATACTGTATAATAAACGTTGTTGCATTTTATCTCATGAAGACGATATTGAATTAATAGATAAAATAATCAAATTATATCCTAAGGATAAGCAATTCTATATCTTTAAAGCCATTTTACTCAGTATTATTAATAGGTACAAGCAAGCTAAAAAGATTATAAAAAGGGATACTACAATTAGTCTTTTTGATAAAAATCAGAGAATAGAAACAGCAGCCTATCTTACCTTATTATATTCTTACTTATCTCAAGGTAAATTTAGTAAAGCTTCAGATGTAGCTGAAGCACTTGAAAAACGTCACTCAAATCATCCCATTTCAAATTTAGCATGGGCTTTATTAGATGGTTATGATCTTATTTACAATCTTAGCGAAGTTAAGTTAAAACCTGATAAATTTCTTAGCGAGATTGACATGTCTATATCGCAAGATCAAAATATATTAAATCAAGCGAGATATTATGGATTAAAATCTATAGTATTGCAACAGATTGGGATGGACAAGGAAGCTCTTGAAGCAATTGATAATGCGATCGAATTAGCACCCGTTCTTCTAGATTATAAAAAGCAAAAAAGCTGGCTACTATTTAGATCTAATCGTCTAAGTGAATCAATAACCCTATTAGATACTTTAATTATGGAATTTCCACAAGAAGAGTCATTACTTTTGAAACTTAAATCTTTAATAGCAATTGAGATTGGTGATGTTGAATTAGGATTAGAACTGTGTGACATAGCAATAAAAAAGTATCCTGACGAATTAGGTGCGCTTAATAATAAAGCCATTTTCTTAGCAATGTTGAATAGAACGAAAGAAGCAAAAGAAATATGTAAAAGATTAGTCTCGAGTGCTCCAGATGATGGAAACTATCACGATACCTATGGAGAAGTCCTAATTTTAGCTCAGCAATATGAGGAAGCAATAAAAGAACTTGAATCAGCATTAGAATTAAATCCTAAAGCTTGGTATGTCTATGATACCTATAGAAAATTAGCAATTTGTCACCAAGAGTTAGGTAATGAAGAAGCAGCTAGAAACTACTTTGAGAGAGCAGAAAAGATTAAGGCTAGAAGATTACCTTCAGAAAGAGAAATATTCCAACAGAAAAGCGATGAATAAAGATTTTAAAGGTTTTTTTTAATAATTTGGTAAAAAAGAAATGGAATATAAATATATTAGTGAAATTCAACATGATAGCTGGTTCGGTTTAGTAGCCCCAATTCATCTTAATTCATTTAAGTCAATTTCAGTAAAAGATTTTCCTACTGAGGAAATTTTTAGAGAAATAAATCATTTTATATTTCAAAATGGAAATCCAGATTACTTATGGTTTAAAATTCCAAATGATCCACATATATTCCACAAAATCAAACTATTGATTAAGGTTATTAAAAAGTATTATCCAGATCAAAAGATTGGGACCTATATTAATTGTTCTATATTATGTAATGAAATAGCAAAAAAAGAACTTTTAGATTTCGATTTTATAGCGGTTAATATTAATAGTATTGAACCATCGAATTATTTGAAAGTTAATCCGTATTGTATTGATATAGGCTTAAAAGATCTTTTAGAAGGAATGGTTGGATTCAAGAAGAGTTACAATGGCCATTTAGGAATTTATACAATGTTTTTTAGTGGGATCAATGATGATATTGATAACATAAAAAGTTTAAAGGATTTTCTTATAGACATAAAACCTGACTATATTTCAATTGGTAATTATGTTGGAAAAGGATTTAAACCAGTTTCAGAGGAATTTAAAACAACCCTTAAAAAAAGTTTTGATAAAGTTCCATTTGATGTGATTTTCATATTCTAACAATACTAAAATTAGATATAATGAAAATTTTTTGTGATTATTTTTTTTTAAAAAAATCTTCTACTTTAAATAATTATAATTATAATTATGATATCCTAACTTACATCAAATCATATTTTCTTAAGAAGTATGAAATATGATAATAAAATTAAAAATAAAAACAATAAAGAAAAGTAAAGAGAACAAGATAATTCTTTGGGTGCAGAAACATAAAGATTTCGTTAATGAGATGCATCAAATTTTCCAATTTTTTAAAGATCAAATCACATTTACGATAAAATCAAGATTTTTTCAGTATTATAAAATAACGTCAGAAAATCCCGCAATAATGCTTTCTCTTCTCTCTACGATACAAGAATTAATACCTGAAATATACTTTACTTCAAATGAAACAATAAATTTAAAGAGCATTTCTAAAATTTAATTGTATTCCTTTTATTAATATAAAAAATTAAAATGATAAAAAAATTAAATTGAAAAATGGGAGAGGGGGGATTTGAACCCCCGGCCCCTTGGTCCCAAACCAAGAATCATACCAAGCTAGACCACCCTCCCTTGATATCTGAAGGGTATATTGATTAAATAAAGGTTTGAAATAAAAATTACATTTTTTTATTTATATACAATAAAAGTTAAAATCATTTTTCAATTTTTAATTTTTCTATTGTATATATTACTAAGGTACAAATTTTTTTATATACTTTAAATCTATTTTAATAAATAGGATAGAATCGGAATAGATTTGATTTCAAATTAATTAGAAATGAAAAGGGTCATCTATCTTCAGAAAATTGGTCAAATGGACCATAGTATACTGATATTATTAAGAAAAAATTTAAAGTGGTCATTAAAGCAATTTAACATAGTAGTTGATATACTCAAGGATGAGATTCCCTTAACAAAAGCGGAATATAATGCATTAGAAAGAAAATATGATGCCGATCTAGTGATGCAGAAGTTATATAAGTTTAGCAATAAAACAAAATTCTTTCGAATTTTGGGAATAATGGATTATGATATTTTTACAAGACACTATAATTTTCTTTTTGGTTCAGCTAAAAATCCTGATAAAAAAAGATTTAGATTATCTCCTTTTGCTATTATCTCTGTAACACGTCTTCGTGAGGAATTCTGGGGAAAAATTGAAAACAATGCATTATTCGAATTAAGAATATTAAAAGAGGCTATTCATGAGCTTGGACACACGTTTGGTTTGTTTCATTGTGATAATTATTGTGTTATGAGGTTCTCAGAATGGATTGGAAATACCGACGATAAGCCTCCAAAATTTTGTGAAAATTGTCTAAATGAATTACGCTCTTTCTTTAAAAATTTAAATTAAAAACTGCTATACTTTTCTGCGAAACGGGAATATAACTCCCTACTAATTTGCAATATCTTTTTATTATTCTTGACTAATTTTACCAATTCTGATGGTATATTTTTATAACCAAAATAAGCACCAGCTAAACTCCCTCCTATCGCACCAACCGTATCACTATCTCCTCCTGCTGTAGCTAATTCATAAATGCAATCCTCAAATGATCCTAAATTATTTAGAAATAAAAAAATAGCACACGCAACAGTACTTAAAGTATATGGGTGTACAAACGCTTTTCCTAAATATTCTTCAATAAAGTATGGGGATTTTACTCCAATTTGTGAGAATTTTATTAATCCTGCTTCAATTGGAATATTTAAATTTTCTTTAACTTTAAGTAAGATATCAATAAATTCCTTCCAGATTGCTTCTTTAGAATCTGAAATAGATGAGATTATTATTTTAAAGAATTCCTCACTAGAAAATGATTTCCTTGGATCTTTTTCTACTAAAAATGCAACGGCTCTAGCTATAACAATGGCACCCGCTGAAGCAGCGGGATGAGAATGAGTTATTATACTTGATTTTAATGCAAATTTTTTTAACCTTTCAATATCTTTACAATAAAATAGTCCTATCGGGGCAACTCTCATTGCAGTGCCGTTCCCTCCCGAATTAGAAGCAGCTTCTTCCCAATGTAAACCATACTTCAATTTGCGTATAGAAGTTAAGCATCCATAACCTGGTCCGATTGGTGGTTCATCCAACCATTTTACATATTCAGAAATAAAAAACTTAGTATCAAATCCTCCTCCGTGAATTAAAGCTTCTGCTGTATGTAATGTTAATTGAGTATCATCAGTGTAAGTGTTGAATAATCTTCTATTTTCTCGAACAAAGAGCTTAAAATTGGTAAAATTCGAATAAATCTTTTCTCTCAAAAAACCTTCAAACGGATGTCCTAAGGTGTCTCCACAAGCTCCTCCAAAGAGTGCTCCAGAAATTTTATCCAAATAATCAATTTTCATATATAGGGTAAAAAGATAGTATTTTTGATAATTTAATTCATATAAAAATGATAAGAATTGTTATTTGTTTCTAATAATATGTTCATAAATAACTCTTATTAATGATTTTTACCAATTTATATTTTAATTAAAATAAAATAAATTGACTATAAGATAAGTATGTTTAAACTTGAAAAATTAAATGGTGTAATCACTGCAATGCTTACTCCTTTTAAAGAAGATTTAACATTAGATGAAACGAAATATCGAGAATTTATAAGATTTCAAATTGAGAATGGTTGTCAAATATTGACAATGGGTACTACTGGGGAAAGCCCAACTCTATCCCATGAGGAACATCGCTATGCTATTGATGTAGCAATAGATGAAGCTAAAAAAAGCGATAAGAATCCGTTTGTTTTAGCCGGAACCGGAAGTAACTCTACTAGAGAAGCGATATCACTATCTCAATATGCAGAAAAATCGGGTGCAGATGGGTTACTCCTAGTAGTTCCATATTATAACAAACCTGCTCAACATTCATTAGTAGATCATTTCTCAGCAATAGCAGATTCCGTATCATTACCAATAATTTTATATGATGTCCCGGGTCGTACAGGTACAAATTTAGAACCGGAAACAATTTCAAAATTAGTAAAATTAAAAGATAACATTGTTGGGATAAAGTGTGCCAGTGGAAATATTGATCAAATTACAAAAATTATTAAAACAACCCCCGATAGCTTTATTACTTTAAGCGGAGATGATGGAATGACATTTCATATTATGGCGCTAGGTGGAAAAGGTATAATAAGCGTAGCTTCAAATATAATTCCTACTAAAATGGTTAAGTTTACGAATGCGATGAATAATGGAGAATGGGATAAAGCAAGAGAAATGCATTTGGAACTTCATGATCTATTTAAAATTTTATTCATAGAATCAAATCCTGGACCTGTGAAATATGCTGCTGAATTAATGGGTATAATGAATAAACGAATGAGACCCCCGCTTACTCCCCCTCTAGGGAATAATCAAGAAAAAATAAGAGAGGTTCTAAAAAGTTACAAACTTATTTAGAAAAATTCAATTTAGGTTTATAATGGAGGAATAGAATGATAAAATTATTAATTTTTGGACCATCGGGCTCAATGGGCAAATTAATAACTGAATTTGCCTTAGATGATGAGGAAATTGAAATAGTAGCGGCATGTGATATTAAAAATATAGGAGAAGAATTAGGTTCGCTTGTTACTAAAAAAGATCCAAAAAATATAAAAATAAGAGATGTAAGGAACCTTAAAGAGGTAATCCAGATGACAGAACCTGATGTAGCGATTGATTTTACGGTTGCAGAAGCAACAGAAAAAAATTGTCTAATCTGTGTAGAGAATGGCCTTAAATGTGTTATTGGTACCACTGCTATGTCTCAAAAATTTCACGACAAATTTGAAAAACTAGTTAAAGAGAATAAAGTTCCTGCTATAATTTCCCCAAATATGGCTACAGGGGTCAATGTATTTTTCAAAATAGCAGGAATTTTAGCTAAGTATTTATCAGATTGGGATATTGAAATAATTGAAGCTCATCATCATAGGAAAGTTGATGTTCCTAGTGGCACTGCTATAAAAGTAGGAAAAATAATAAGTGATACTTTAGGTTCAGATTTTGAAACTATTGCTAAATTTGGACGTGAAAAAGGTCTTAATAAGCGTTCGGTTGGTGCGAAAAATGAAATAGGATTCCATTCTATTAGAGCAGGGGATATTATTGGCGATCATACGGTATTATATGCAGGGACCGGTGAAAGAATCGAATTAAAACATCAGGCTCATAGTAGAGAATGTTTTGCTAACGGGGCAATAAAAGCAATTAAATTTATACATCAAATAACCGAGCCCAATATCTATTCCATGAGTGATGTTTTAGGCTTAAACTAAGAATGTTGCTTGATAAAATCCCAGATTAATTTGTTTACTTGATTTGGATCTTCAATTGTAAATGCATGTCCACAACCTTTTATAATTTCCAATTTGGAATTTGCAATCTTTTCATGTAATGATTGTTGATGATAAATTGGAATTAATCTATCTTTACTTCCTCCTAATATTAATGTAGGTATCCTTATCTTATCTATCAAGTCGCTTGTATCGTGATTTTCAACCGCAGCTGATTGATTTTCATAATCCTTAATTGTGGTTGGATCCTTACATGGCGTTATAAAAGCAATATCTTCCTTAATACTGTCGAGCAATTGCTTATCTTCTCGTAATTTTTTCTCAAATTTTCTTGAAATAATATATGGAAACATAATAAACATCTTTTCTTCAAGAGATAAATTATCCATTTCTCTTAATCCATCGATAATTTTATGGGCCCCTTTGCCAAGCTTCTCTGAGGTTGCACATAGTATTAAGGTTTTCAATTCATTAGGATACTTCAAAGCATAATGCTGAGCAATCATTCCTCCCATGCTAATACCGCATAAATTAATTTTTTGATCAATTCCCAAGTGTACTAATAGATTATGAATATCTTCTACAAACATATCCATTGAATACGAATAATTAGGTCTTGAACTTTTACCTACCCCACGGTTATCTAAAGCAATAACTTTCATTAAATTTTTAAAAAATTCTATTTGAAAATGCCACCCTTGGAGTTTCGTGCCAAATCCGTGAACAAGGACTAAAGGCTCCCCCACTCCTTCCATGATATAATTAATCTCAATATCTTTTTGTTTAAAGATTGGAATTAAAATCACCATTTACATAAAAGTAAAAATAACTAAGCTTGAAGATTATTTAAATATTTCTTACGAAAAAATTTGCTAATATAGGTACTTACTTGCTTAAAAAGTTCTTAGGATTTTAAAATGGAGATAAAATTATAAAAATATATCAGAGCAGATCAGTAATATCATTAATCTAAACGGTTAGATTTCATATTGCCAACTCTTCATTAAGAATGATCAAAGGGTATCCAGTCCTTAACCATTCTCAATTTTATAATTTTATCTCGTAAGAATTAAAATTATGAAGGTTTTTAAGCTTTTTTATGATATAAAAAATCAAGCTATTTTAAATGATCCGGGATAGTCTGCAACTTTAAGAGATCATCATAGGATTCTGCTTCACGTATAGTATATGGAGTTCCATTATTTATTAGAATTTCTGCTGGTCGAGGCCTTGAATTATAGGGACTACTCATAGTAAACCCATAGGCTCCAGTATCAAGAATTGCAAGGATATCTCCTTCCTTAAGTTCTGGTGATAAGCGCTCTCTTCCAAGAATATCACCTGATTCGCAAATAGGTCCTGCAATATCATATTTTAATTTATCTTCTTTACTTTTCTTATTACACGGAATAATGTGGTGATAAGAACCATACATTGTGGGGCGTATTAAAGTATTGAATCCCGCATTCACTCCTGCGAACAGCTTATAACCATTATTTTTAATAGTATTTACTTGAGCTAAAATAATGCTTGATTCCGCCACTAAATATCTACCGGGTTCTATTTTAAAAGTAGGTTCCCCTACATTTCCTTCTGCGACTAATTCCTTAAAGGGTTGAATTACTACATCTCTATAAATCTCTAAATCTAAAGGAGATTCTTCAGGACGATAAGGAATACCCAAGCCACCACCAAAATCAACAAATTCAAATGTTATTTTTAAGTTATTTGCTAATTCTCTCACTATTGACAAATAAACTTCTGTAGCTTTTTCAAAATCATGAGGATTAATAATTCCAGAGCCAATGTGTTGATGAATTCCGAATTTTTGAAATCCTAAGCTTTTTGCTTTCTTATATGCTTCAAGAATCTGATTTTCTAAAATGCCAAACTTAATATCTTTACCTGCTGTTATAGTATGAGCATGATGTCCTGCTCCAAATTCAGGATTAATTCTGAATGAAATTATGGACCTTTCTTTTCCGACCTTATCATAAATTCTATTTAGCCTGTCCAGTTGGCTAAGACTATCAAGATTGATTATCACATTTTGCTTTACAGCAAATTCAAAATCATCATTGGTAAACATATTTCCTGTATAGATTATCCTCTCTGAAGGAATTCCTGCTTTAAAGCAAGTATAAATTTCCCCTTTTGACGTGCAATCAAAAAGTGCACCTTCAGAATATAAAATCCTTAAAACAGATAAATTAGAATTAGCTTTTACTGCAAAATGTATATCATTATTTTTATAATTTGAATTTAGTACATCTTTTAATAATCTATAACGATTTCGAATTAATCCCTCACTAATTACATAAACCGGTGTACCATTATGTTCTGCAAGCTCTATAGTATTCAAGTTTGCAAAAAATAAAATCTCATCTCTATATTCTAAACCCTTCCTTCTTAACCAGATTTCATAATCCAAAATTAACTCAACTCAAACAGATTTATTAAAAACCACTTTAAAATTCAATTCTCTCGATTAATCCTTTAAACACCCTTTCGGCAGGACCTTCCATGAAAACATTTTTACCATCAAAAGTGATAATCAAATCCCCACCATCATTATGAACTGTGATGGGTTTTTCTCTATCGAATAAACCTAAAATTGTTCCGGCTACAACTGCTGCACAAGTCCCAGTCCCACAAGATTGAGTTATTCCTACCCCTCTTTCGAAAACCCTAAGAATTGCTTCCTGTTTCGAAAGAATTTTTACAAATTCAACATTGGTTTTACTGGGAAAGTAATGATGGCTTTCTAATAATGCTCCATATTTGTTTAAATCATCATCTTTTATGATTTCGTCTAAAAAAATTATAGTATGAGGATTGCCCATCGATACAGAAGTAAATTTGAATACTCTATCTAAGGCAACAATTTCTTCATTAATACATTTATTTAAATCCTCATCGACATTAACCGGAATCTTTTCACAATCCAAAATGGGAGCTCCCATATTTATTTTTACAGATTTCACAATATTATTAACAATATTTAAATCAGCATAAATAATTCCTTTAAGAGTTTCAATTTTTATCTTTTTACGTTTAAAAATATCATTTTCATAAATATATTTTGCAAAACACCTAATTCCATTACCACACATTTCAGCTTCAGAGCCATCAGGATTATACATTTGCATACGGATATCCTCCTTTTTTGAAGGAGAGATAAACAATAAACCATCTGCGCCTACTGAGAAGTGAGGTTTACACAGAATTTTTGCTAAATCTTTCTTTTTTTCCTCTGGAATTTCCCATTTTAAATTATTTATAATAATATAATCATTACCTAACCCATGATGTTTTTCAAAATCTAAATTCTCTAAAACTAATTTGTTCATTATACAAAAATTCTCCCATTTCTAAATTCTATTTAGTACTTAATAATTATAAAATGAAAACCATATAGAAATAAATTTCTATCATTATAAATCGCTAAATATCTTCTACTTAGATTAACTATATTTTATCACTATAAGGAAATTTTAAAGTTTTAATTAGTTTCAATATTTAATATTAATTATAATTATTTCAAAATGAGCTAAAGGAAAAACCATGAAATATAAGTTCTTTTCTTTATCCATAACACTATTTATTCTTTTATTCCCCGTTACTCAGATTTTAGCTTTTACTCACATCGATAACATTAATGATGGTATCTCAGTCTTTTTCCTATTGGACTTAGAAGCAGGAGAAAATATTGAAATAAACATAACTCATAGCGAAAATGGAAATTTTACATTATTTTTGTTTGATAATCGCCCTAATGAATCATTTGTTAATTTAGATAAAACTCTAAGAGATGAAATATTTAATAAAGCAATCAATTATAGCCTATCCGATAATCCTTATATAAATTATACCGTATCAGAGACTAAAATTTATTATATTCAACTAATATTAGTTGAAAATGGACCAGATACTTTTTTCCTTTCTAGTAATAAAGATTTAACAAGATATTATTTACCAATAATCCCAGGATATCAGACTAATATAATCATTTTTTCAATTCTTTTGGTGGTAGGATTGTTTTTTCTAACCGTGAGAAAAAGAATTTCGAAATCTTAAATCCCTACACCTTTTTTAGAATATTGTTCTTTTAAATTTGAATATCTAACTAACAATGTCGAATTTCGAAAATCATTCCTATTTAAAAAAAGATCATTTTCAAAAATTTCCCCGCTATTTTTTTTCTCGAAACAGTAGAATTTAGCGCTTTCAGGCGATCCTTGATCGATTCTTATCACATAATTTTAAATTCGATACAACAATAGCCTATCTATCAAAATAAATAATAAACTAACGTGATTAAAAATTTCATTCGATGAGATTAGTAAGAAATTAGCTAAACTAATGAAAGATACAGAAGAAATTGAATTACAGGATGTAGATCTATTCGCAGAATATCTTGAATTTCAAATGCTACCCAGCATTGTTCAAGCCGCAGCTCAAGCTACCTTACCCGGAATTGGTAAGGCAGAATGGACACCCACTAAATTTTCCCTCGATTTAGAATTCCCAGGAACAATTCAGACCATTGAATTTGTCCGATCAAATGGAAAGAAAGCTGTAATTGGTGGAGAAATGGTTCCACCCTTTTATAATTTTCTTGGATTGGATAAAAGAAATCCCCATCCTCCTTTAGTAACTTATGATGTTTTTGATATGGGCTCTGAGATGATGCTCCCAAAACCCATAAAACAAGAATATGAAGAAGTCCTTGCGAATCCTGCTCAATGGGCAAAATTTGCAGTTGAGAAATTTGGTGCTGAGTGCGTAACTTTTCATTCTCTTGGAATAGATCCCGGTACATTAGATTGGCCTATTTCCAAATCTAAAAAGTTATTTGAAGATATTTTACAAACTGTTGATGTACCGGTTATAATTGGATGTTCAGGGAATAAGAAGAAAGACGTTGAAATGTTTACAGAACTAGCTGCATTGTCAGAAAGTGAAGTTTTGATGTTATCTGCCGCAGATAAAGCCACTTGGGAAGAAGTTATACCCCTAGCAGTTAAATATGATCATAACTGCCTTCTTTGGACAAGTTTAGACCTAAACAATCAAATTAAAATGAATAAGGATGCGATCGAGCTAGGACTACCCCGGAATCGTATTGTTATGGACCCCACATGCGCAACATTAGGATATGGGATGGAGTATTCATTCAGTATATATCAAAGAATGCGCATAGCTGGACTTTTAGGTGAGGAAGATTTAGCCTACCCAATAAGTGGAGGTACAACTAATGCTTGGGGTGCTCGTGAAGCATGGATGAGCGAAAAGCAAGCACCTGATTGGGGTTTAAGACAATATAGAGGTCCAGTATGGGAAATTATAAATGCTCTTGCTTTAAGCCTTGTAGGGTTAGATCTTGCCATGATGTTCCATCCAATTGCCGCAAAACACGTAAAAGATATCACAGCTCAGTTTTTTGCTGAAATTCCTAAAGTTATGGAAGATAAAGGTTACTATGATTGGGTTTCAGCAAAAATGAAGCGTTAAAAAACATTTCTTTATTGTTTTTTTTTTAAAATTTTTTTTATCCACTTAAATTACTTTAATTTTCAACTAATCTATGAAAGTGTAAAACTATCAATCAAAAGCTTTATATTGATGAAATTCCCTATTTATTAATTATTATAAAAATAGATTCATAGGTGTTTTTATGGTTGAATTTCCTTTTAAAATGGATTCAGAGATCGAGTTATTTCTCACCTTTCCCTTTCATTTAGGTTTAAATATTTATCCAATTTCCTCAATAAAAAGAAAAGAGATATTTCTAAAGATAAGTCAAAAATTAAATCAAGTGGATAGCAAATTTAGGTGGAGTTGTAAAGAATTTAATGAAGATAATCACATTCCCTCATTAGTAAGAAAAAATAAAGTTTGCTTTTTACTCGGCGAATCTATTCAAAATGAAGAATTAAGTATATGGTTACAAGAAAGTAATAAATATCGTGATTTAATTCAAATTAATAGTGTAGAAGAATCAGTTTGGTACTTGGATTGGGGACTTGGTTCAGTAGATTTTAAGATAAAAATTAATATTAAGAATTTTAATCATTTAGGACAATTATTAGAATTTGGGGAGTTTATACATCATAATTTACGAGATAAAGGAAAAATGATCTTTTATCGAGAATGGGAGAATATTGCTGTACCATTGATAAAAGATTTGTTAGTTGAATATCAAAAACATCAATATCTTGAAAAATCCTCATTTGAATTTTCTGGAAAATTAAACGGATATGGTATTAATCTTATTGTAAAATCTAATGAATTTTCATCTATTCAGTTATCCGAAGCTGAATTTAATTTAATGATCAAGTCGTTTATTGGAAGAGCAATAAATAAAGATGAAGATTATACAGCATTTTCAGATGTTTTGTCTATCGCAGAAGGTTATGACGGTCAATTTGCTGCCTTTAATGGGTCTATTTCAGATATTGAAAGAACTATTAATAGAGTTCGTTGGCTATGGCGATTAATTACTCTTTACTGGTCAAATTTATCGATTTTGTCAGAGATTTTATCTAATAGGGTTATTAATAGATTAGCATTAAAAGATAAAGAGTTGACTGAAGACTTAAAAAAACTTCGGAAGGAACATTTAGCAGTATATCTTTTTCTATTTGAAACAAATCCAACTAATTTATGTGATGATGCTCTTGATATGAGGATTTACAAAGGGGTATGGGTTGCTTGGCAAACTGATAATTTGACGAATGAGATTAAAGAACAATTAGAATTTCTTAAAACATATTTTTCAGAATCAATTAACTTATTGACATCTGAAATGCAGGATAAAATTAATTGGATTCTCTTTATCCTGAATATATTAACATTTTCTACCGTTATCGCAACAATTATAAGTACATTTGATGTTGAAAATAAAATTATTCCTCCATTATTTAGAATTCTTTTAATCTCCATTGGAACAATTGTATTTACGCTTCTTTCTGTTATCTTTCTAATCAAAGGGTATTATAAATATAAAAAATAGTATTTTTCTTAGCCTATAGAATATATTCATAACTTATTTATATTCTATTTAAATAATTTAGAGTGTAAAAGGGGTATTTTTCGGGTGTAATTAGCATGAAATTCACAAGGATTTATACGTTTATTCTTACAATTATTGGTTTTTCTGCTCTATTTGCGTTAGGCTATTTAATTATAGCGTTCGGAAGTTTCTTTTTTCAGTAATACATAATATTTCTATAAATATATGGGTTTGTAGATAAAAAAAAATAGTAAAAAAAAAATAAAGAAAAAACTAAAAAATTTGATAAAATTATCTATTTTCTTCCTTTTCATGATGGAGCATCAAGACTATTCCTAATACCAGCATTGCAGAATCGTCATCTAAATCTGGCGACATTTTTACTCCATAGGTACCTTTGAGAAGACTTTTAAATAATTTTTTATGGATTTCAGCAACTACTTTACCATCTTTTAAAATTTTAAATTTCAAGGTAAATATATTGCCTTTCATTGTAAAGACCTTGTTTTCACTTGGATCTTCAAACCAATAGCTAGGTTTAACCGCCACAAGTTTTCTTTTCAATTTTCCAATATATTTATCTTCGTCTTGTTCTTCACCTTTATAGAATTTGTAAGTTGATCGCATCGAAATCACTTTTTCATGAACAGTCAATATAGCATTCTCGTCATTGTCCCTTATTCGGTAAGTATTACCTATTTTTATTAATTTACCTCGAAAACTTCCAATAACCTCTTTATCAAGATTCATTATTTTACCTTTATCGGTTAAGGAAATCATTTTTTCTTGTAGAATAAACTCTCTAGTTTTTTGTAGCGACATATTTTTAACACGCTCTCTTATATTTTAATACCTTTAATAAAAAGATTTATTTTACTTTATTTTAGTCCGTATAGAAAAATGTTTGTTAGGTTTATTATAAATAGCTTTAAAATTATTATCTAAGATAGCATTAAAAAATCTTTGCGTGCTTAAACATGAATCAATTCAACAATTTAAAATCAAACGTTAGATATAGATAAATTAAAAATACAAAAAGGAGATATAATACTTAGTTAATTTAAGAAAAAAAATAAGTTTACCATGTCATTACTATATACTTCGGAAGGGTATTTCTGTGAAGGAGAAGTTGAAAAGAATTGGCAATTCAAAATGGAATTTGGGAAAATAATTTTAACAGAAAAAGAATTATCCCTTATAAAAAAGTCGAATATTAATTTAACAGAAATAGGCTCTTCAGTTGACAAATTTAATGAAGGCTTTATAATTCCTCTATCAAAAATAAAAAAAGCATATCCTATGAAAAATAGAAAGATTCATGTCGTAAAAGTTGAGACCAGAGATGATCATTTATTTTCTATTACAATGGCGGATGAAAATACTTATGGTAAGAATAAAAGCTTAGAATTAAGTGAATTAATAAATACAGCTATTTTAAAATAAAATAGTGAATTCTAAAAAAAACAAGTTGATTTTTGATTATATAATCAGCTTTATGAGTAATTTAAATTTAAGATTTCTCGATTTTAATTAGAAAATTTTCTCCATCAACTTTGAAATCGACTATTTTATCTTCAATCTTATCGATATATCTTTTAATATTCTCACCTGCTTCCGCAAAGTCTCCTGTAATTTCAAGTATATCTCCATGTGCCATTTCTAATAATTTCCTTTTTGTTTTAGCTACTGGTAATGGACATACCAAGCCATTACAATCTAATTGAAATATCTTTCCCATATAATATAATCCCCTCTCGTCATGTTAACTAAATAAAACCTGATCAGCTTCTTCACACATTTCTACAAATCCGTGCATTGATGTTTTAGAAATGCCATCCATTAACTCTTCCTCTACTAAACCCCTAGCTTTCATACACACACCACACGCTTTGACGTTAGCTCCTTCTTCTATAACATCTGCCATCCATTTACCTACATTATCGTAGGTTGAAGGATCCTGGTTTTTTTTTCCCACAAATATACCATCCTCGACAAGGAAGATATTAACCTTATGCCCTTCTAGTAATGCAGTATAAGCAAATCTTAACATTGTATATGGTCTCTCTGAAGTATAAGCACCATTCCCAATTACTACTGTGAAAAATTTGTTCTTTTTATCCATGTTTTATCCTTCAAATTTGATTAAAGCATATCTATATAATATTAATAAAAAAAAAACATTTAATAATTTTTTCGTAATAATTTATTTAAAATATTGATAAATAAAAAATTAATAAAATCCATCATTTTATTATACTTAATTAGGCTCTCTTTAAAGAAAGAAATAATGTGGAGATAACAATTTTGAATACTGAATATTTAAAGAATTATATTAAATTAATAGAATATAGGAGCTTTTCTGAATTAGCAAAAGATCTCCCAATTTCCCAATCAACGTTATCACATCAAATTTCACAGCTGGAAAAGTATTTTGGTAATATTACTTTAATCGACAGGACTACTAAAAAATTTGAACTTACAGCAGCAGGAAAAATTTTATTAGATTATGCTAAACAAATATTAGATTTATTTAACCAAGCAGAGGAGAAACTTAAAGAGTTCCGCTCTCAAATATTTGAAGAAATAATCATATCAGCTTCAACTATTCCCGGATCTCACATAATGCCAAAATTCATAGCCAATTTCAGAAATAATCATCCAAACGTGAACTTTAAGATACTAATAAATAACTCTAAAAAATCTATTGAAAAGTTAAAAAACAAAATGGTAGATTTTGCAGGAATTGGGAGCTTCATGAATTATAATATTGATGACTATGATTATATTAAAATTGGAGAAGACGAGTTTAAATTTATCTGTTCCCCGAATCATGTTTTGTTAAAAGATGATAATAATGAAGTAAAATTTGAAGATCTAATTAATTATCCCTTTGTATGGAGAGAAAAAGGATCAGGAATGAGAGATACTTTTAAAAGCCAATTTCCTGATTATGAAAAGTTAGATATTGAGCTTGAAATTAATGATAATGATTCAATTATTTCAACTGTCAGTGATTCAAATTATATCAGTATTATGAGTAACATTATGATTGATAAAGCTGAAAAGGCAGGTTTAATTAAAAGTCTAAAGATTCAGAATTTTCCCATTATTGCTAAACGTCCTCTATTTTTAATTAAGTTAAAAGATATTGATTTAAGCCAATTTAAACGCAAATTCTGGGCATTTATTAAAAAGAATAGTTAAAAAAAGTAATAAAGAAAGTTTATTTAATTAGCATTCCAGTTTTATCGAAATTGAGGAAATAACTAATTTTTTCTTTAAGAGGATAAATTCCCTCTTTAAATAAGGTTACCAAAAAGATTACAAAAAATAGAATCGATCCTAATCCTGGAGCAAAGTTACTTACGATATCAACGAAAGACGAGGTAGGATCTATTGAAAAGAGAGTATATATTAATGAACCAGCAGCAATTATAACAGAAAGAAATGAAATGATAGCTGCAGCCCTTTTACTGATATTTAAATGAATTGGCCCAATATCCAAACGAAAATGTTTCGGTTGGACAATAATCGATAATATTGAGTGATTAATAACCTTGTTCTCATATGTAATATAAACGTGTAAATATCGTCTTTCTGATTCTTTTTTCTGTTTTTTGGTTCTTTTTCCTTTTTTTACGGGTAATACTGAGAAGATCATAACTGGTGGATTTATTGCATCCTTTTTAATCTCAACCTTACCATTTAATGGATGTACTTCAAATCCTTCACCTTCTACCCTTAAATCTACGATAGGAGGTTCTTTTTTAGTCGTTTCTATTCTAAAGGTTGTTTCAAATATCGTCTTACCCTCCTCATCAACAATTTTCAGTTCTTTATGTGAGAAATACACATAAAATAAATAACTTGTTTTTTCCATCATCACTGAATAATATTGAAGCCCCATATTTATTTCATAAACTGTCGGTTTTGGCTCTTCTGGAGCAATCAATGACGGTTCAACCTCCTCATCACGAAATTTCCTTACGGGTGGAGCTCCCGGACCTGCATATGCATCTTCTGGAGGTGGAGGAGGAGCTGCAGGAGCAGATTTAGGAACAGGCCCCCCTGCTCTTGGCGGAGGAGGCGTTGAACGTAAACGTTCTGAAGCAGCCTCAGCTTTCTTAGATTCTACAAATTCTTCCTCTGCTTTATATTCTTCACTAGCTAATTCCTCATCATAATCCTCATATAATATTGCTTCTTCTTTTTCTTTTGCTACATATATAAAATCCTTTTTTGCTTTCTTACGCTTGTCTAATTCCTTTGTAGGCTCTAATCTAACTTCCTCATCTATCAATTGCATTTCTTTGACCAATTCTTTTTCTAAATCCTTTTTTTCTTTCTCTCTTTTCGAAATCAGTTTCAAATTTTTTAACTTTGTCTTTTCTGAAATGGCTGTAAGTGAAACAAAATCAATGATCTTAAGATCCTCTCTTTTCAATTGGGTAGCTCCCAAGGATTGATAAATATCATCTAAAATTTTTTGTATTTTTGTAGACTTTTTATATGTACCAATAAATATGAAATCAAGTAGATATGCTGATAAGATTTCAGACTTTTTATCATAAAATAGATTGTTTGTCTCTATTTCAAGTTTATTTAACGTTTGTAAAGATTCCATTACTATTGCCTCAATTTTTAGTATTTTTTTTCCAATATTTTTTAATTCAATTCCTATATGTTAATCTTTAAACTTTCTTCTATTGTAAGATTAAATCTCTAAAATATGCTTTAATTTCTAATAATTTATTTTTAATATCTTTTACCTTTTTTATCTCCACATCGATACCAATAATTCGTTCTATTGCTTCATTCATCATTTGGATATCTTTATAGGCTTTAAAACTTTCATAGGTTTGGGAGTGTATATTACCCTTCCATGGTTCTAATTTTGGAAATGGTTCAAATCTTCTCAGCTCCCAGAAGATTTGCGACTTAAATTGTTCGGTTAAAGGTTTTAAATTATCTTCATTCCAAATCTGAAGTACCCATGGAGCATATGAATGAAGTTTATCAAAATCAAGTTCTAGGTCATTGCGCCATTCATACTGGTGATCCCAATTAGCTGTAGCAAGATAATTCTCGTTTAAGGTTTTTTCAAAAGGAAAAAATTTCCATGAATTTCTGTTAACTTTTTCTTCTTTAAAGGGAACTCCTTCACCATATTGAAAGAAATATCCAATTATATCATAATTTAAAGAAGCTTCTTGAGAAATGCTAATATAAATTTCAATTTGAGTCACATCAGTTTTAGAATTTAGCACCTCCTGTTGATATAATTTGTAAATTGCATTTTTTGCTTTATTTGGATGGCTTTTGCCAGTAAAAATTGGATAATAGGAAAAGCAGTAGAAAGTTTTGTTTTCCTGACTCACACCCTCATAAATTTCAACCCAACATTCTATAAGTTTTATCGATATATTTGAAAGAAGATAATTTATAATGAAAAAGATATCTACAACCACGATTACTACATTTATTATAATAAAAAATACTAAGGTGAAAAAGATTAAATTAAAAATTATTGATATAGCTATGTAAATAAATAATGATCCTGTGAGAAAGAAAGATGTTATTAAAGAATAGAATGATTCTGGTTCTTTATCTTTTTTTGAAAAGAGGATCTTTGGCGCGATTTCTATGATCAGACTTTTATTATATTTATTAATAAAATCTTGAAAATCTATCTTCTTCCAGTCAGAATGAGACATTTTTAAAGAGTATTAAGTGATTTTTAAATATTCGATTTAATCTCAATTAAAGATTTTTTATTAGAAATAAAATAAATTATTCTTCTATAAATTTTTTTAAATTATTAAAAAAAAATTATAAATTCCATTCTCCTTTGAAATTTTTAATTGAAATTAAATACTTCAACAAGTGACTCAATTTATGCTCGATTTCGAAGATTTTTTAAATTACATTAAATCTCAGGATTATTATGCTGGGCAAATTGTTCATGTTGAAGATATTCCAGAATTGAAAGCACGTTATGATAATTTAGAAAAACCTCTCAGAAAACGATTAGAACGGTGGTTAGATAATAATGACATTAAGATATGGAGACACCAAGCTGAAGCAATTAACCTAATACGCCAAGGAAAAAATACAGTTATTGTAACCTCGACAGCTTCTGGAAAGTCTCTCTGCTATAATTTAACCGTTTTAAACTCCATTTTAAACAATGAAAAGACAACCGCATTATACATTTTTCCTACAAAAGCATTGGCAAGAGATCAATTTACCATCCTCTCAAAAATTTTAAAAGATACTAATATAAAGGAAAACAGAATCGGAGTTTATGATGGTGATGTAGAACCGAATGAAAAAAGACAAGTTTTAACAAATGCAAATATAATTTTTACTAACCCATATGGATTACATTTCTATTTACCATGGTTTAAACAAAAATGGAAGAGGATTTGTACGAATTTAAAATATATTGTTTTAGATGAAATTCATATATACAGGGGGATTTTTGGTTCTAATTTTGCTCTACTATTAAGAAGATTTAAAAGAATCCTTGAATCTTATAATGTAAAACCTATATGGATTTTATCAAGTGCTACAATCCATAATCCGAAGGAATTTTGCGAGAAATTAACTGGTGAAGAAGTCTTTATAGTTGATAAAGATGATTCTCCATCAGGTGCTAAAAAAGTAATACTCTGGGATTTGCCCTATGACAGTGTATCTGGTAAATATCGTTCTGCTCATCAAGAGACCAAAAACTTGTTTATGAGCCATATAAGATATAAACAAGGTATCCAAACCTTAACTTTTACTCTCTCCAGAAAAATGGCTGAATTACAGGCCATTTGGATAAGAAAAGCATTACCTCATTATAAAAACAAAATTTTTAGTTATCGAGCAGGTATCAGTAAGAATAAGAGGAGAGAAATAGAACAAAATTTTAAAAGTAAAAAAATTATAGGCATTAGTTCTACAAATGCTCTTGAATTGGGAATAGATATTGGATCCTTAGATGCTACTATTAGTTCAGGTTTTCCAGGCACTATTTCAAGTTTTAAACAACAAATTGGTCGGTCGGGGAGAGGGAGTGATTTATCCATTTCTACTTTGATACCGATGCAAAATCCATTAGATTTATTTTATATTCATAATCCTGATAAATTATTTGGACCCATCCAAGAAGAAGTTTTAATTACTTTAAGTAATAAGTATATTCTTAGAAATCATTTATGTTGCGCATCGAAAGAAATACCTCTAAAAATTGAGGATTATTATAAATTTGGAGTTCAGAATGAAGATTTATTTCAAAATTGCCTAAATGAACTTGTTTCAGAATCGTTATTAATGAAACGGAGAGATAAATTTTATTGGAAAGGCTCCTTCTTTCCAAATGAAAAATATGGTTTAAATGATCTTTCAAGTAAAACTTATAAAGTTATATTAAAAATCGCCAATAATGAACAACTATTAACGGTTGAAGATGAAAGTTATGTATTTCGAGACCTTCATCCAGGGGCAGTTTATCTTTACGAAGCAGAAACGTATATAGTACAAGAGTTAGACATTGAAGCACGTATAGTATATCTTTCAAGAGCAGACGTTGAATTTTTTACTCAGTCCCTTAAACACACCGAAATTACCACTCTTGAAACCTATTCTAGTAGATCAATTGGTCCAAATAGTAGTATTGAATCCTTTTTTGGAAGAGTTAAAGTAGAACATGAATATTATGCATATAAAATGATTGATACTTTAACACAAGAAACTTTATCAAGACACCCTCTGAACAATATACCCATCATTGAATTTGAAACTCAAGCTGTTTGGTTTGAAATTCCATTTGAATTTCAAAAAGAATTAGAATTAGCAGAATATGATCTAGGAGGTACAATTCATGCAATAGAACATGCAATGATTGCTATGGCACCCGCTTTTACACAAATTTCACGATGGGATTTAGGAGGCGTCTCTATAGATTTTGATCCTGTAAAACAGAAACCTATTATATATATCTATGATGCATATAGGGGGGGAATTGGTATTTCTGAATTACTTTATAACAATTTACCTAATTTATTGAAAATTAGTTACCAATTAATAGAATCATGTAGTTGTAAAAGTTTTGATGGATGTCCTGCATGTATCATGAGCCCTAAATGTGGAAATAATAATGAACCTTTAGATAAAAAAGGTGCTCTATTTCTATTAAAAAACTTGATAAGTTCTAATAATCTGAATATCAAGGAAAAAATTTAGGAGATCCCTTACAAAATCTTTTCTTTTTCTTCTAATAAGATAATCGGCTTAAAGCTTATCTAAGCCTAGAGTATTGAGCTTGTTCATATTTGGTTTACCTGATTTCGGATCCCAACCACGATATTTATAAAACAGTCTTCTTAATTTAAAAAAATCCGGAGATTTACCCGCAGAACCTCCATTAGTAAAAGGACGTAATAGAATGGCAGGAAGTTTATCATCCTCCGCAGTTAATCCCATTTTAATATTGAACATCCTCTTTAAAGTTAAAATTCTCTCTCCGAATAGCTTTATCTCCTTCAATCCGAAACTTATACCCGTTGCAGCTTCAATAATCGCAGCATTCTGAGAGGGGAGAGGATTACAAAAAGAACACATAATTAAAGAACTATATAACGCACGATA
>SMTZ1_10000867_pt1 | contig 29712 bp, 68 predicted proteins | sample DeeMarSWOR136_30_FD_25667 | JGI IMG/M metagenome (IMG submission 25667) | reverse complement strand
CTGTATCCACTCTGTATTGTCTTGATCATTGAAGTAATCAACAAACAACACATAAGATCCTCTTGGATATAAGATGTAAACGTCATCTTCATAAAGCGGCTTTTCTTCCTTTAGTGGAACGTCCAGAAAACATGGTTTATAGACGCTTTTAATTTCGTGACTCTCTATATAGAAATTTCTTTCTACTGAATCTGAATCACTCCCACCAGGACAACCAATACAAAATGATACTACTAGTAAAAGAGCTAAAGTTAATTTATACATTTTACTTACCTTTCGTTTACAAGCCCTTGAAAAATATTAAGTTCCCCGATTCTGGCTTTCTATATATATTTATATTTTTTTCGTGGAAAACCAGAATTTTCTAGGCTCTGTAGATAATTTCTCTTTCGTTTCCAGAAGAGATTTTTTCTACTGCATAGCCTTCTCCATTTGACTTGCAGATGTCTTTTGCTTCTTTGTAGTCAAATGAAATAAATCTGTAACCATAAGGTACTTGCCATTTTTTCTCATATTCAATTCGATCCTGATCATGCACTACTCCGTATCTGTCTTTCATCTCGCTTCTCCTATTGTGTAAGGTTAATCATACCAGCATATAAAGCCCACAATATACTAAACACACCTAGCAAGTAACTGACTATGTATTTCCAAAGTCTGTTTCGTGATTCGTCTATAGATCTTTGGTTTTCTTTTTGTGTAGTAAACTTTTCTACTGCTAATAAGTACTTTCGTATTTCAGCGGTATTGTAAAGATCCAGAGGATCTACTTTTTCGCAATATTGCTTGTCATCAGGAGTTCTTTCACCGACTATATAATTCTTATTTTTTCGCCTATGGTATTCTTCTGTAGCTCCTTTGAGAGCAGGGTTAAGAGCATAGATACCACCTACGCTTGTACATCCTCCTGATTCCTCTTCCTGTTTGGCTTTCTTTTCCAGCCACATTTTATCTCTTAAAGGTTTCCAATCCCACTCTTTTTTACTACCATCAACTGGAGGAGTTATTTCATTTGTCAATTCTATGATTTCTTCTTTTTCTTTTTCTTCTTCTTCCATTTCATTCTCCCGATAGTAGAAGCCTTGATTAAGCTTTCCCAGTCGAAATGATCACTTATATTTTTTTTAGCCCAAGTGTAGACTCTGCTTCTGGCTAACGTAAAACTGTTACCATGTGGAGAGTCGATTTTTGAGTATATCTCATATTGTAAATGATGGGTTAGCTCATGTAAAACCAATACAAGTCTTCTACTCCATTTTTTCTCTATCATCATGTAGGCAAACATATTAGAAGATTCTCCTTCATACCAGCCTAAAGTATCAGGATGATCTATATGAATGAACCATACTTTACATGGTGATATACAAAAGTCATTACAAAATTTACTGACAAGTTTTCTGGCTTTCGATTCGGTAATGTCTAATTCTTTCATATCTTTTCCATATCATTTCTTTTCCGCATTGTCAAGGTTTATCTTTTTCATTATCTGTTTAAATTGAGTTGCGAAATATTGAAGAGGATTATCTTTATACTGATAATTCTCATTACACCAAGTAGGAAATAATATAGCATGTCCACCATTTTCTATAAATTCGTAAGTATGCCGTGACCAGTCATCAACCAGTATAGATTGTGGATTTGCACATGCACGTTTGCAAGGCCCAATAAGATATCGACCTTCATAGAAATAATGTGGCAATCTCTTACGTATCCAGTTTTGACTACCTGTAGCATTGGTACGTGACGGTGAGGTTAGAATAATGGGTTTATAAGGCTCTAATGCGGTTAATAAGCGTTTAGCCCAAGGTGTGAAAGGCAAAGAGGAAACAAAGTCAATGTCTAGTTCTCCCCATACTTCACTAGTCGAGAGTCCAGTTTTATCTTTGATCTTATTGAAGTTGAGTCTATAGTCTTGGATATCGTCACGTTCAAATTTGACATTGAATTTTCTTTCTACTCCTGCTTCAAAGTCTCTAATGACTCCATCCAAGTCCATATATATTCTAGGAATTGGAAGTAGCATTACAGTTTCCTTTCAAAGTTTGCGTACTCTCTGCTCCCTTTTGTTTTCAGAGTGGAGGGAACAGAGAGTACGACTTTTCTCCAGTATGCCTTTCGGCTCAAGGGTTTGCTGTATCCACTCAATGAATCACACGACATTCAAAATGCTAACGCTGTACGTTAGGTAAAAAAGTTATGTGGATAGCCCCCCTTCGTTTTTTCCCAGGGTGGTTTGAAGGAGAGCTACCCTATCATTCTATAGGGTTTGCCGTATCCACCCAGTAAGCTGTACATTGCCCCATTGCTTATACAGCGGTGTTCTCTTCTGGAATTACTACCTCATACTTCTCCAGAGTACGGAGCATGATTGCTATAGGAGAGAAATCAGTTCCACCAAGTACTGACTTTAAAATTGATGGAGAGAATCCAGAAATCATTCCTACATTCCTCATACCTTCCGTAGCTTGCTGACCAGCATAGCCAGCGGTATTCCAGTAAACGATTTTAGGACTTTCATATCCTGCTTCATTCCACTTCCTCAAACAAGCTTCAATCTCTGTATCGTCTGTACTGGAACCTCCAGCGTGAAACTGCATGTCCGAAACGATTAACAGAGTTGTAGGCATAAGCTCTTGAGCTATTTCACGTTTGATAGCAGTTCTAAGGATCAGATCCAAAGCGGTGTCGATCCTTGTAGCACCTACCGCTCCGTCAAATACTTTTCTGTTTCTAAGAGCTTCGGAGAAAGACATGTTTCTCCAGTCCTTGAAAGTACTTTCGGAACAGAAGCCGATAAACCTTTTATAGAAAGGTGAGTCTTCTCTCATTCTGGAAGAGCAGTAAAGAGCCAGCCCAGTAGAGACATCGTAAGCTGTAACAGATCCACCTAAAGACGCTACTGACATAGAACCAGAAGTATCTGAAAGAACCAGTATACGCTCATCTTCGTCTTCCCCTTCCAAGTAGTTAGGAAGTGCATCGAATTGAAGCTCTGCCATTTCAGGATCACCGTTTAAAGCTGTACGGATGCAATCATGTGGAAACAATACTTCTGCATGGACTTTCTCTTCTCCTGTTTTGACTTTATTTTTGAAAGCTTGAAATCGCTCTTCGTCATGTTTCTTGAAAGCCTTGGTATACCTAGCCATTGCTACAGAAGGAACAGTCTTGTAGTCAATAGCTTCCCAAAGTTTCTGGCACATTTTGTGCTCAACTATATGGTTCTGGCGAATGGAAGCCAAAAGCTTTCGCATTTGAGGTACAGATAGATTCAGCACTTCTCTTAAAGGATGATCTGACCTGTCAGCCCATTTAGCCGCTAGTACTTTGACTTCATCCTCATTCAAAGCCATAGCCCATAATTCAGCGGCATCTTTTTCTAAGGAAGTACCAAACAGGGAACGTAAGTCATCCCATCTTCCAACGGTAGGAAGCTGATGGAGATTTTCACGAATCCATTCAGGATTGTTTTTCGCTAGCCAATTGTAGATAGCTCTGGAGCCACTTCGATTGCCAGCCCCTCCCCTGCAATCACGCAACCATAGCAGAAGCGCAAATGACAAGGGTTTATCTACAATCCAGCTATTGATGAATAACTCCAATGCGGAGGACTCATTATTATAGAAGGACTGTTTTCTAGGCGTATCGTAAAGAGATCCAGCCTTGCTGAAAAATTCCAGAGCATGATTTAAAGAGTGTTCGTAAGCGTTTGCACCTTCATTAGTTTTCATAACAGACCTCCTAGTATATCAGGTTGACTTTACATTGGCATCATTTTGAGATGATTTTATGTATGTGGTTTGCTGAAATCAACCTTAAAATTTTTGACTCATTTAACAGATTGGTGTTACCTGTTTAGATTAAATGTCTAAGGGTTTAAATTGCTGTAACCAATCTTAAAAGCGACTATAACAGAGTCGAAAGTGTTTGTCAACACTTTTTTTTAATTTTTTATTAAGTTGGTAAAATGCAGAAAGGCACGTACTTCACACCTTCTTCCATTCCCATAACACATCTGTCTTCTGCTAATCCTTCACCTACATCCCATAGCTCTTTTTCAGATGGCCCATCTGGTTTATCTCTTTCCCTACCATTGATAAACTTCAATGTTAGCCCTTTTCTCTCTTCTAAAGAGAATTGTGGATTTGCTTCTTTATCCGTTACGCTTTGTCTTACCCAAATAAGAACGTCACCTGTTTCTATGTGTTTTACTCCTAATTCTATTACATAGAACTCATAGGTAATTTTGACTTTCCTATCTTTTTTCTTCGGTGCATTTGGGTTTATGATGATTCTTTCTCTAAGATTTTGATTGAGAAATTCTTGCATTTTTTCTATTCCATCTGTGGGATTGAATAGAAAAAGATGACAATCTACTCCTTTTTCTATAACATCAAATTCTGATATGTATTTTGGTTTTTGTTGCTGTTTAGGATCACCGCTTATTTCCCAAGGAATTTGGTGTCTGGTTGTATTCCTTACTTCATTGTGTCTTGCTCTGATTTTTGCATATAACGGAATATAGCCAGCTTCATTGAATTCAGCAGTTGACAATAAACTAACCTCTTTGTACTTCATGTTAATCGGACATTCATAAGTCATTCCTACAATTTTCTTTTTTTGCGGTACTGCTTTTTTAGATTTCATTTTTCTTCCCCTTTTTTTGTCAACACTTTTTTAATTTTTTTTCAACTTTTTTGGTTTAGCCAAATAATGAGTAAAACCATATTTTGTAGATACAATAGCTACAAGGTTTTTCTTCTTCTTTTTTTCATTGGCTGTAAATATAGTCATTATCTTTTCCTTTCGTCATCTGGCATGTATTTGTAAGCGGCTTCTTGCAAGCTTATCTTCTTATCGAATTTGACTACATAATCAGTAGTCCAGCGTTCTTCTCTGTCTACAGGCTCAATGCTTTCAACCAGCCAGTACGTAGGTTTGCCACCAAACACCAGCCAATGAACATGAGGATCTATTTCTCTTCCTTCTACTCCGTACTTGTCAAAGTACTCCCATGCATCGACAAAGGTTTGAAACATCCAACGCATACCGTCACTTGTCCAGCATGTATCATGGTCTGAATACTGCTTAAACTGGATAGGCTCTTGATCCAAAGTCAAATGACTAAGTTCTTTGTCTGTAACCAAAACTTTGGTATAGTTATGTGGTCTATGAAAAACCAGCCACCATTTTTTATGGAAATGCCTTGTGTCTCTGACCTTCGTGTTTCCATCTTCGGCATAGCCATGATCAGTCCAATGCATATCCACACACATGACTAGGACAAGTTTAGGATCTGAAAACCTTGGTAGCATTGATCTTACCGTATCAGTTATGAACCATTCGTAGTTATTACTTTCCATTTCTTTCTCCTATGGTTGATAGAAAACAATACCATGTTTTGACATTGCAGATTCCACAATGCCGATAAGGAATTCTGATTCTTTTTCAGGAAGCCCATTCTGCAAGGCATATGTTTTAATGACCAGTTCCCTTTCATGGAGATATTTGTCTTCGCAGTTCATAATACTCAACTGCTCAAATTCTGGATGGATAAAACGTAGCCCCATACCATCTATGGTATTCTCCAGCCAATGGGTATTTGTGGTTTTCCAATCTTCTTTCAGCCCTTGCCCTTTCCATTCAATGACTAGCTGGCCCATGAACCTGTTCATCCTTTGAGATGAAATTTTACCGATCATAATGACTTCATCTGGTTGTAGATTTGCCAGAAAAGAACGTAAATCCAGTTTTTCATTAGAGTTCATATAACGGATCAATTCTCTTCCTCTATCACTACCGTTATCATAGTCTCTTTTTGTGATAACGATTTCATCTCCGTCTTCATAGTAGTTATGGGATTGCACGTCAATGTCCTTAAACTCATAGCCAGCTTTTTCAAGCTCCGCTACCAAGTCATTCTTCTCTTGAGCGGTCAAGCGTGTTTCGTCAATGCGTTTGGCTATAGGATGGTTTGCTCTGACTTCATAGAGGGTTTGCATAATGTTCTCCCTTTTTTATTCTTCCAATGTCGATTACTTGAGTATCTTCATCGTCAAGCATATCAGATATAGGAGCGAAATATTTTACTTTCCATCCATGCTCTTCCATGATTTTACCTACGGCATTGGGATTAGAGGTTATTTTAATTTCCGCTTCTCTGGTGTCTTCTCCCTTTTGGATAATTATCTTCCACTTTTCCATTATATCAGATCCTTTCAAAGTCTACAGGTTCGATTAAAAGCTCCTGAATCATCGGCTCTTCGTCAGACCAGTCATAGCCTATGGTTTCGTGCTTCATGGAAGTTTTGGGCTTCCAATTCTCTGTCACCCCGAACCTCTTTTGACTAGTCGGATTGTCCTTCATCTTATTGACTTCCAACTGACCGAAACCAGCTAGACAAACTAAAGCCAAGAAGAAAATTAAACATGCAAAAAGATTTCTCATCCTTCGTGTATTCATTGATCTATCCTTTCTAATTGTAGTAGTCGATTTCCCCAGTTCGTTTATCCACTACCCAGTAAGCAATACCATCATAGTAAATCGGATTGCCTACATGATCCGTATAAACATAATTGGCAATGGTTAAATCAGGAGTTTCGATTTGTTTACCGTTAAGTACTTCACCTTTACGGTCTTCCATGAGTGAGTCTTCCTTTCTTATAGCCTACGATAAAATCAACCGCTTGAATCGTAAGATTGAGTATGTCCACATTTCCTGCATTTGATCACATGCCAGCACATGCCATGATGCATAAGCCCTAACTCTCTAGCCATTTCAGCGGTAAGCTCTTCATACTCATGCTCACAAAGATCAAATGAGAAGTAACGTACTTTACCTTCCCAGTAATCACTTGACATACCTACACCGCTACCGTCATGGAAGAAGAAAAGCTTAACTGCCAGCGTGGTCTTCTCATTCGGCATATCCGTAATCTGCCTGTAGTCGGTAGCTTCTGGATCATAGGTAAAGAAATGTGATTGAGCAAATTCCTTTTCGGTAATTTCTTTAAAGTTAGGTGGAGAGTCATTGTATCCACCATAATGTTTTACGATCTCTTCTTGTGAATCAAAATTTATCATTGGGTTTTCCTTTCGTCTTGCTATCGTACTAAATTGGTTTTTGTTTGTCAAGCTTTTTTTAGCCTACTGGCAAAGTAATGGGATCTAACTCTTTAACCTTGCAACGTGTAAGCAGGGTTTCTTTCTTGTCATTCCATTCGTCATGTTTCTTGACTGTTCCCCAAAGACGGACTTTCTCTTCCTGCTCTACAGACCATGTATAACCAGAGTAGAAAGTCTTGAAGATGTTTCCGTCATTGTCCATGAATTTATACAGAGTGGATGTTCCGTACATGGTTTCGCAATGAGTTTTGAAGGTGCAAGTAACTTCACAATCTTCAAGCTTAGAGCCAATGTTGCCAAACCATTCAGAGGGAAGCTCATTAGCCTTTTCGATTTCTTTCTCTATATGCCTACGGTAGACGTGAATCATGGAGCAAGCGATTCCCAGTCTCTTGACTGGTACGGCATTGAGCTTGATCACTTTCAGGCAATTCATAATGTAGTCATTGTCTTGATCATCCAGAGTCTTGAAGTATTCCAGCGTTTTCTCTGCAATCTCTTTATCTTCATCGGTAAGCTCAAGAGTTTCTTCTGGAGTCTTGTTTTTCTTTCCAAGATATTCAATAACCATATCGGCAGTAGCCGTTTTGTAATTATCTTCATAGGCTTCTGTTCTGGAAGTCCAGCCATAGGCTTTAATCATGGCACTTGTCAAGGTGAGGATTCCAAGCAGATCATAAGCGATAGGATCACCAGAGCCAAAGGAACCTAAACCGAATTCGTCTTCCCAGTCTGCCAGTCTGGTTTCAGCGGTAGCGAACCACAAGAAGTTTTGAGGATCATGCCCTAAGAAGTCTTTCAAGCAAGTGGAACCTACCTCTTTATATTCACCGTTCTCATGCTGTACCAGATAAGATTTTTTGCGGTAGCGATTATGACCACAATGCTCACAATGAATCTCTTCCTTATTCTGGTATTCAAAAGGAACGGTTTTGCCTGGAACGGCAGAAGTGAAAACTGCTAAAGCGGTTTTATCAGAATCACCAGCTACTTCGTAGTGCTCATAATCAAAGATGCAGACCAGATCCCATCCAGCGATTTTCGGAATCTCATATTTGACGGTAACTTCCTGCAAGTGGATAACCGTGAGGACTCCCCATACTTCGGCAACTTCATCTTTATAAAAGGAGCGAGTTTTTTCTTCTCCCCATTCAACCAGCATAGGAGAAGTACCAAGCTTAACGGCTTTCTTGTTAAACTTTTTAACCGCTTCCAGAAGTCCGTCTTTCTTGTGTTTCAGGATGGTCAAGGTTTTTTCTATCATTTGGGTTTCCTTTCGTTTTTTGATCTTACAGTTCCATTATACCAGATCTATATTATATGTCAAGACTTTTTTTTACTTTATAACTCTTTGAATTTCAACGGTATTCTTTTTGTGCTCTGCCAAGCTCATAGCCCACATGCTACCTTTAAAAGTACCTAAAATTATTAGACTTCCTATTATCGCAATCATCATTCCTGTAATCGTTTGTTTTATGCTCATTCTTTATCCTTTCTACCTATATCATATCAGATCCATATATATATGTCAAGCTTTTTTTGAAGGGAGATTCTATCTTGTACAAGATATTATTCGGAGTAAAGTACATAGGTTCCAATTGGCACGAATTTTGCATAAATTTCATGTTTTAGAATTATCAATTATTTCAAATAGTTATTAGATGTGGCAAATTATTGTTGCCACTATGGAAATGGAACCTGTAGTACAAGCAAGTACAAGCGTTATACTTGCGTTATACTTGACATACTTCTTGACAAACTTGACATATTATGGTAATCTTTGTAAAGCTACAATTGACAAGGTTTTATGAGAAGCCACAAACCCACGAATACCAAGGGTTTGCACGTAGCCGCAAACTCACGGCTGGTAAGGATTTGCTCAAAGTGATAAAAGACTTGACAATACAAGTTCAATATAGTATAAGGGTAGTATAAGGAGTGTATAATGGAACCACAATTCGATTACTTTTTTGATTGCAAGAGTTTCGCAACTACTGATTGTGAAGGTGATTGTGAGAATTGCAACTTTCATCCTGATTATCTGGAGGAGGTAAAATATCAATATGCGAATGTGGATGATCAATCCTAAACTTTTGTGTGATAAGCATCTCTTAGGTGAACATGGAGAAATGCATAAGTTTATTCCTACTTTCAGGAAAGGCTATAGAGTGGATAAGAGATTTGATCCTGTAGTACAGATCCAGTTTAAAGGATACCATGAGCGTCACGAAGCTTTAGCAATGGAGATGTTAGCAAGAGGTATGAATCATAAAAGCCCATTGCCAGAACTACCAGATTTCAAGGCTATTTATCCACAGTACTTTGAGAAAACCGTTGATATCTCTAACTCTACAGAGGATCTTGTTATGAGATGTGAACGATGCAAGGAGCGTATATGCCAAGACGAAAAAGTAAAAGCAACAAATTGACAGAGAAAGAAAAATATGAGTGGGAAATGGAAAGATCCTTGAAAGATTGTAAGAGGATAAGGATTCCAGAGCCTACCAGATTTCATGCTGTAGGAGATGATATACAATACGGCAACTGGGATTGGTCTGGTATTTTAGAAGTTCTGGATGACGGTAAGATCTATAAAGTCTTTTCCTATACATGGCACACCAATACAAACAAAGGAGAATATGCTTCTTACAAAATTCATTACCTTGCATGGTTTGAGTTTGTGCCTTATCAGACAGTAGAAGAAATAGATTCAATGGAGCAATTGACTCAAGAGGATGACATTCATTTGTCCTATCAGCAAAGAGACATTTATGCTATTTTGCGTTTAACCTTTGATGACATGGGATTTGATCTTGATCCTGATTATCAAAGAGAACATATCTGGACGGAGCAACAAAAGATAGATTTGATTGACTCCATATTCCGAAACATTGACATTGGTAAGTTTACGATAATCAGAAGACCTTGGGGAAACGATCCTCATAAACCAGCTACACCATTGCTTTACGAAGTGTTAGACGGTAAACAAAGAATCACGGCAATCGTAGATTACTTCTTAAACAGATTTAAATATAAAGGTAAATACTTTAGTGAGTTGTGTCCTAGAGATAGAGGACATTTTAAGCATTATAGGATATCCTATGCGGAGTGTGAACCATTAACACAAGAGCAGAAATACCGTTACTTCCTGAAACTCAATACTTGTGGTACTCCTGTAGATCCTAATCATATAAAGAAGGTTCAAGAAATGTGGGAAAAAGAAAAGGAGAAAAAATGAAGGGTATTACCATACAGCAATATATAGATGGAGACTGGGTAACTTTGATTACGGTAGAAGGAGATTTTCACGCAACCAAAGAGCAAATAATAGAATCTTTAGAAAACGTGAAGAATCTTATATTTGACGCTGACAAAGTTAACATTGTTACGGAAAAAGAACTAGTAATTTTTAATCGGGCTGATGGGCCTATCAAAGTATTTTGGGGAGAAATATAGAGGAGTAGCCAAGTGGTAAGGCATGGGCCTTTGGAGCCTACATTCGGAGGTTCGATCCCTCCCTCCTCTGCCAGAAAGGATTAGAAATGTTAACAAGTGCTAGTCAATTCAGAACACATATTAAAAGGCTATATTCCTTGTACTTGCAGAAGTATGAGGATGCTTGTGTTTGGAGAGAACACGAAAAGGCTATTAACTACAACGGTCATTGTTCTGCTCTGGAGCATGTATTGATTGAAGCTGGAGAAGGATCATGGGTAAATGAGCAAAGAGTGAAAATGGAAGACCGTAGAAATAAGATAATAGATGTATGGAGGGAAATAAAAAAATGAGTTATACAAGAAGAGTACATAAAAGACAATTAGCTACCATGCCGCCTTACGTACATGGTGGTTTACAGCTTGAAGTCATAATGGGGAGTTTCGCTTACGGAGTTTCCAGCGATACCTCTGACTTTGACGTATATGGATTCTGTATTCCTCCCAAGTCTGTTATATTTCCTCATACCACAGGGAAGTTTATTTTCGGATATGACAATACAGTTCCAGGCAATTTTGAGCAATGGCAGAAGCACCATATTATAGATAAGGAGAAGAAAAAAGAATATGACTTCACCATCTATAATATAGCCAAGTACTTCCGCTTGTGTGCTGATGGGAATCCCAATATGATTGATTCTCTGTTCGTGCCGCTTAGATGTGTTACTCATTCTACTGCTATTGGTACGCTTGTCAGAGAACGGAGATTTGACTTCTTATCAAAGAAGTGCTGGCATACCTTTAAAGGATATGCTTTCAGCCAGATGCATAAAATGGATATCAAAAATCCAGAAGGTAAGCGTAAAGAGATGGTAGACAAATATGGGTATGATGTTAAGTATGCCTATCACCTTGTACGTTTGCTTAATGAGATTGAACAAATACTCCTTGAGGGAGACTTGGATCTAGAACGTAACAGGGAACAGTTAAAGGCTATTCGCAGGGGAGAATGGAAAGTAGAAGAAGTAAAGGAGTATTTCAATGACAAGGAAAAAAGCCTTGAGGGTTTATATCTGAAATCGGATCTACCTCACAAAGCTCAATATGACAAGATTCGTGAATTGCTGTTTGAGTGCTTGAGTATGTACTTTGAGGAAAGTGTCAAACCTGAAACCAATACAGTCAATGACTTCTTCAATGATATATGGGAAGTCATTAATAAATATGAAAGGATGTTAAAAAAATGAGTAGAGAAGTAAAATATTACATGGACAAGGGAATCCCAGTAGCAAAAATAGTTATTCAAAGAGGAACCAAGAGCTTTCCGATACTGGGTATCTTAACGATTATCTTTGTTATTGCCAAGCTCTTTGATAAACTTGACTGGAGTTGGTTCATGGTCTTCTGGCCCTTGTGGATCATACCAGCGATTTTCATTGGAATTGCTTTAGCAATCGTAGCGTTTATTGTTATTATTTTATTGGGAGCACTTGTGCTTGACTGGATATCAGATTTTAAACGCTGGTGGAGAAGGAGAAAAAAATAAAATGGATATCGAAGCATATGTAGAAGAGAAATGCCCACATAGGCTTGATCTTAGTCCTCATGGAATCCATGATAGAGCTTATGAGCAAGCATTACGGAGAGCCTATCATCATTATAAGGATATGACTATAGGCAAACTACAGGTCTGCCAAGAGATTGCAAGAGATCAATTCAGGACTGAAAACTCTAGTCATAGATCCGTAGCTAACTGTATGATTATCATGGAGCTAATTAAGGAAAAAGAAAATGAAAAATGAACTTGGTACAAGGATGAAGGAAAACTATGAGAACAGCTATCGAATTAAATTGACTAGGCGTACACCTGTAATAATTCGTTTAGATGGTAAGGCTTTCCATACGTTAACCAGAAAATGTGATAAGCCGTTTGATGAGTTTCTTTATGATGCAATGTTTGAGACTATGAAAACATTATGTCAAGAAATTCAAGGAGTCAAGTGTGCTTATATGCAATCAGATGAGATATCACTTCTCTTGACTGATTTTGATACTATTCGTACAGGAGCATGGTTTGATTATAACCTCCAGAAGATTGTCTCTATTTCAGCGGCTATAGCTTCTGTAGAGTTTAGCCGTGTGTTTTGTGAGCGTGGTTTATTTGATTCCAGAGCCTTTAATATTCCAAAGGACGAAGTAAAGAATTACTTCATTTGGAGACAACTTGACTGGATAAGAAATTCTGTATCTATGTTGGCTCAAGCTCATTATTCTCATAGAGAATTGCTGAATAAGAATCAAGAAGACATGCATGAGATGTTACATTGGAAAGAAATCAACTGGGCTGATTTAGATTCTAAATGGAAAAATGGAACTTTCCTATTTAGAGATGATAGGGAATGGAAGCCATTGACAAATTTGATTTTGACTAGAGATGAGCGTCCTGTTATCGGTCATGTGTTTGACTATCTTGTATGGGATAAAGATAAATTTATCGGTGAACCAATAGATGTGTTTTCAATAGAAAAGGAGAATTAAAATGGATGAACCTAAAGTAAAAGTAGAAGAGGAAGGAAAGACAGGCTTAGTAAATTCAAGGATTCGTATAGTCCTTGAGTTGGAAAGGACATATGATCCTAATCGTAGCAAGAACCAATTGAGTATGACTATGGAAGGTGCTACATTTACTGATCCTGATACAGAAGCGAAGGTAGGGGAAGTCCTGCATGGTATTCCTGCTCATACGATAATCAGGGATGCAGAGACAAAGGAAGACTGGCGTTTACATTGGGGAGATCTCTTTGCCGCTTATAAGTCTGCAAGGGAAGAGTTTGAAAAAGAAGAAGAACCAGAAGAGGATGTCATTTTAAAAGTGGATGAAGAAGATCCAGATAATAATAAGGTAGGATGCTAATGGCAACCAGAATCGTTTGTAATAATAGCTTCTGCAAACACAATCATAAAAACTGGTGTAGTAAAGAGAAAATAGAACTTGTGGTAGAGGGTAGGGATTTTATGATGTGTCTTGATAGTCTTGATAAGAAGAAGAAGAAGGGCTAGTAGCTCAGTACGGATAGAGCAACGGACTTCTAATCCGTAGGTCGGAGGTTCAAATCCTCTCTAGCCCTCCATTTTCCTATGCAATATAGATTGCTGGTGGTTTCACAAACTGCCAGAAGTCAATGTGAATAAGAACGATGGTCACTAGCAGAAGTAAAGAAATGATTTGATAGTAAACATTTTTCATTTTGCATCCCTCCTTTAAGTGGTATATATATTAGTGTCACGAAGAGCCTATTTTGTGACAAACTATTTTAATAAGACACAAAAAAGTGGCAAAACGCTTCACTATAATAAAGACAATTGAGATCAGAAAATTGGACAAAAAATTGTCTCTACATACTAGACGTAAAAAATATATATTTTTTACAAAAAAATGTTTACTTTTGTATATGGATGTGATATAAATGAGCCTAGTTAAACATATATACCTAATGGCAACAATAACGATAGCATCCCTTTTTTTAGGGATGTATATCTATAGCGGATTAGAGTTTTGTCTAGTTCCTGTATTTCTTGTATTGCTGGATTATGTAAGAGTTATTAAAGGTGGTCGATGGTTTAACTATGGTAGGGAAGAGAGAATAAGGGAAAGAAGAGAAAGAGTCACTCAACCTTTTAATATGGTTACATGGAGCGTTGAATTTGAAAAAGAATTTATCAAGGAAGAGGAGTTTAAAGTATGAATCCATTTACAGAAGAACGTAAACCATCAACTTTTTTTGGGAAGCATTTTCTTGGCTGGATTAATCCAAGAAGAGAAAAACCCAAGACACGGCAATATAATAGAATGAAGGAAAAACAAATTGCCAGAAGAAGAATGAGAAACAAAATGGCTAGGAAGTCAAGACGAATAAACAGGTTAAGGATGTCATAGAAAGTGGCTAACAGAGAAACACATATAGAGGATTGCATGAGACTGTTAGGAGCACCATTTGACAAGGTTCATGCGTGGCTGGATCAATGGGCGGCTAAGTATCCTCCTTCTACACATTTGGAGTATCATAGAAAATTTTTGCATCATAAAAACGGAGTAGAAAAGTGTAAGGAGTTATTTGGAGACTTAGGAGAGAAAGCCGCTAAGATCCATATTATAAGGGATGTGGAGTTATATGTTCTCCGTAAACCTTTTAGAGAAGTAATGGGAGATGAGATAGATGAGCTATATGAGAAAGCTCTGAAATATTGTCATCCTCCTATTGAACCGAAAGAAAGAGAGAAATGAGCGATCAGATAAATCTGTTTACAGATCTATTTGAAGAAGAAAGAGACAAGGAAGTATTAAGGAGCCTTATTACTCCGTTATGGAAGAAGATAGTTAGATTCCTTATAGTCTTTGGTCTTTTGTCTTGGTCTGGAGCAGTTATATTTTTTGACTTTGATATCAAATGTGTAGAGATTCATTGTGATAGACCAGCCTTGCTGAAAAATAAAGATGGAAAAATGTATTATGAGTCAAAAACGATAAAAGCAGATAAGGTTGTTTGTGAAGATAATGACGGAAGTTATAGGTGGCTGAATTGTACAGTAGATGGAAAGAATTTTAGTAATTGTGAATGTACAAACAAAGATCTGAAAATAACTTCTCCATATTTTAGAATTGAAGGGAATATGTTAGTCCTTGATTTAAGAGGATCAAGATTATAGAAAGGAGTATATTATGAAAAAGCTAACTGCAATTATTATGGTAATGGTATTTGGACTAGTCATTCTTTCAGGATGTGCTACCAATAGAACCAGAGAAGGAGCGGCATGGGGAGCAGGAGCAGGAACCATAGCGGCTGTATTGCTTGACAAGAGTACGGCTACTTCCGCTCTATTGATTTTAGGTGGAGCGTTGTTAGGTGGAGCAATCGGAAATGAGATGGATGAACAGGAAAGAGCAAGACAGGTATCCATGCAGAATCCTAATAAGAAAGTTCTTGTAGTGGCAGAAGAGCCTAGCAATGAACGTACAGACTGTAAAAAGGTAACTACCACAGAATGGAAAAACGGTAAGCAGATTAAGACCGAAACCAGAGAAGTCTGTACTGGTAGAAAAACCACTAACACGTATTGACTAAATGACTATGTTTGATTAACCAGTCAAGTAAGGGAATTTAAACAAGTATGGTGGTCGTGGTGAAGTGGTTAACACGGAGGATTGTGGCTCCTCTATTCGTGGGTTCAAATCCCACCGATCACCCCAGGAGATAATATGTTTATACTAGTCAAAGATTCATTACCGCTATTGGAGTTAAACGAATGTGAGCTAATACTCCAATTAAATGAGGATGGGAAGACATTTAAAATCCTAAGACAAGATGGAAAAATACAGTTAAAGAAAAATGTACACCATAATTCTATGTTAAAGCATTTTATTTTATCTGTATCTCCTTATCCAAAGGAGGTAGACGATGAAGAAACTGATAGAGTTTCAAGAAGACAAACATAGGGAGGTATTAGAAGCTGTCAATGAGTTTAGAGCGGAGAACGGAACTACTTTTAGCGAAGCTGTAAGAAGACTCATATTATTGGGGAAGAATGGATGCTCTGCTCCTTCTCCAGAAACAACAATATATACCACTCCAGATCCAAAGGTAGATGAACTGGAAGAAAAGTTTAGCAAGCTCAAGGATATAGTAACAGCACATATCCAAAGACACCATGAGGAGAAATAATTATGAGCACTCTATATCTAACAGTAGGATTGCCGCAATCAGGAAAATCAACATGGGCTAGGGAGCAGGGATATCCCATAGTCAATAGGGATTCTATACGCTTTGCTTTAGGTGGCACTATCAGATATTTCAAAGAAGAAGATAAGGTATCTGAAATGGAGAAGATCATGGTCAAGTCATTATTCAAGGCTGGACATGATAAAGTCATTGTGGATGCTACTCACTTGAAGCAGAAGTATATAACCGCATGGGAAGAATTTGCCAAGACTCCTATCTGGCGACCTTACAGGGATGAGGAGCGTACTGGTCTGGAGCGCAATTACTTAATTATACTTCAAAGGTTTTTTACTCCAGTAGAGGTATGTATTGAAAGAGCACAAAGGAATTTTCCTAAAGAGTATCAATTTCCAGCGGTCATACGTAGCATGTGGGAATCCGCTGAAACCATTGATATACCTGAATTCAAAGAGATCATCACAGGAGGAGAATCAGGATGAGAAAGACAATGATGGATCACGAAAAAAATCAAATGGATTTTGATGCAGTAAGAGAATATTGCCCTTGGAGATATAAAGACAAATGCAGACCTGTAGAATTTCGATTCAGGATTACAGGAGTAGCCGCCACTCTAAAGGATTGCGTACAGAAGCAATGTGCTATAATGCATTTTAAGAAATATTTCGGGAGGAAGTAATGCAGAGTAGAGTTTGGAAATATCAGCTAAAAAGAATGACTAGTCATATACCAATTCCTGCCGATAAAATAACTCCTTTGTGGGTTAAGTTTCAAAGGAATAGCTATGGAAATGGTTTGTTTGTATGGGTAGAATTAATACCAGATAAAGATATGCAGAGCACTCCTAATTATACTTTTTACTATATAATGACTGGAGATCCAGTTCCTAAAGGAGCGACCTATATAGGATCAGCGGAAGATCCTAAGTCAAATGAGATAGTGCATGTATACTGGCTTAAACCAGTAGAGTTTATTGAGGAGGATGAATTTGGGAGTATATGAGGACATGGCTAATGACGCTGGTTATTCTTATGGTACTCAAGAGAATGACCAAATGGCGCAATTAATATATGCTCAAGAAATAGCGGCTCAAGAAGAGTACTTCTATGAGAAATGGCTATATGACGAAATACTACCTTGGCTGGCATGGTGGAGGGATTTAGGGAGGTATAACAAATGAGAAAATTTAAGATAAAAATAAAATGCACACAAGAGGTAACATTAGAGTTACCAGCTACCGCATACGGAGAAGATCCAGAAGTAATTACAGCGGAGCAGATTGCAGATATGGAGGAGCAGAACGTCTTATCAGATCCTACATATTTTGACTCATGCGATAATGCTTCTATTAAAGTGGAGGTAGATGTGGATGAAATTTAAAGACTATGATGCAAATACCTATACAGTCAAAATGAAGAAGCCTAAGAAAGTCAAAGAGCTTAATCCCAACACGCTTAGAAACAAGACTTACAAGCGAACTAGAGTCATGGTAACTTCTGTTCCTCCAGAGAAAAGATCCACTAAGAATATTCCGAAATATGCAGATGGTAGCAATAAGGTTCACACAACGGACTGGCTAGGTATTAAACCAGAGAAGAGAAATCCAGATCATGCAGTAGGAACCTATGGAAAGTCAACTAACGGCAAATGGTATGGATGGAGTCATAGAGCCATTGCTGGATTCAAAGTAGGAGATACAATCAAGGCAAATGCCGCTGGAAATACTTCTGGCAAGGACTATGAAATTAAAACAGATGATCAAGCAAAGCAAGCCGCTATGGACTTTGCGGAGGATGTATCATAATGGAAAACTTGCACCAAGATATAGTACAACCGTTCTTAAAATGGGTACATGAAAACCAAATTCAAACATTCGTGGATGTCATAGGAGATATCGGATTTGTTATTTTGCTTCCGTTTATATTGGCATGTGCTCTGAAATATCTTGCGAAGGGAGAATGAAATGAAATTAACGGTGTATATAGAAAATGTGAATTATGATCATAAAGAAGTAAATGATCCAAAAGAAATAGCTTTACTAGTCAAAAACCATATATCACATTTAGGTAAGGTTAGTATATATTATAAAGTGCCAACTCATATGCTAACTTGGTGGCAGAGACTATTACGATATTGTGGGAGCGGATACTAATGAGACACCGCTGGCGAAAAAGAAAATTTAAACAGATCTGGTATAAAGACAACACAAACGAAGCACATTTAAGAGATGTCAAGGTATATGACACCAAAGAGTGTATTCATTGTGGATTGAGAAAAGGACATTCCAAAGAATATGGATTTTTCCCAACATTAGTTTATTTTACTCCAGATCAAGGAGTCATATCAACCGAAAGAATTCCGTTTCCATGTCAGAGCGAGTGGATAGGAGGAGAATTACTAGTTGATAAAAAGAAAGCAATAACATTTATAAAAGAGAATGAATTCTCAGTATAAGGAGGGTATTATGGAAGAAGAAGTCAAAATTATCATGTTAAATTCAGGAGAAATACTAATTACAGGAATAGAGGACACAGATCCGTTTGACGATACGAACTATAAAACATTGGAACTGCTTTATCCTGCATTGATCATACCTATTAGGGAACAACCTGGTCAGATAGGGTTTCAGAAGTATTTTCCATTTTCAGACAATAGCCAGAAATGTGAAATCAGAAGATCAGCTATCAGAACCATATCTACAGCGGTAAAAGATATCGCTAGAGCATACGGAGACTGGAAAACACAAGTCAAGGCTCAAGAAGCTGGTATAGTAACTGCTACACAAGCTGATATGCCAAGATCTACAGAGTTAAATCCAGTCAAATAGAGAAGTGATATGTATGACGATTTACTAGGAAAAAGAAATAAGAATAAGAAAGAAGACATCCCACTAGATATAGGTAGATGTGGTCAATGTGAGCATGTTAAAGATAGTCCAGATCCAACTATACATGCATATTGTACAAAATTAAAAAAATACATAAATATGCAACAAGTGGGATGTCTTCAATTTAAGAGAAAAGAATTAAAAATTATCATCTCATAATATCTCCCCATACCTCCGTTTTTTCTGCCAAAAAAATATAAATATAAGTATGAGACTACAATTAGGAGTAGCAAAATGAAAATAGAAAAATATCTAAGCGAAGCAGTAGCAAACAAACAGATAGTAGCCACTCTTGATACAGACAAAAGAGAATTGAAATTTCAGTTAAGACGATTGTTCCCTCCAGCACTTATTAAAGCAATGGGTAAATCGTTAAAGGCAAACCAATTCAGTATAGACGAAGAAGAGTTTAAAATTTACTTATGAGATTTAAGAAATATCTACAAGAAGCCACCTATAAGCAGGATAAGTTTTTCAGGAAGATTGCTGTAGGAGCATGGAATAGGTTCAAGAAGGAACTAGATAAAGCATATAAGGAATATGAGAAGACTGGAAGAGTGCCGCTGGAGTACCATCCAGATACCAAGGGATGGATTCTATATGGAAGAGAATTTGGATATCCAGATATTGTAGTAATGTTGACTTATAAGGAAAGATATGGAGGATCAGGGTTTTCAGCCAAAGCAGGAAAATCGAATAAAGGTGAAACTCTGAAAGCTATAGCATTAGGAGCTTTACTGGGGCCAGATGATTTTGACTACATTAATACCAGAGTCAATAAAAAAGATTTTGTCCATGAGTTTATCCACTATTTAGACTTTCTCAGAGGAACAGACTACCAGAACACCGCTAAGTTATTAAAAGCGAAAGGCGAAAAAGCCTACTATAATACAGCCAGCGAATTCAACGCATATTTCCAAGAAGGATCACAAGAGGTAGAGGATCTATTCAAAGCAATAGCCAAAGCAAGACCAGAGAAGATAAAGGAGTTTTTGTCTTCTCTTGAAGTATTTAAAAACTGGGTAGTCCTGAAATCTGATATGTTCAGCAAACATTGGTATGATAACATAGAAGGGAAGTGGAGAAAGAAATTTTTGAAACGCCTATACACACTATACAAGGCATTGAGGAAGAAGTATGAAGTTTAAAGAGTATCTTATAGAAGATAGATTAGACGAAATGGCTGTAAAAACCAAGAAGGATCTAACAGCCCATTCACATGATGCAGTAGTCAATGCAGACGGAGATGGAAAGACAATTTCCACTAACGGAGCGGAAGACCATGAGCATATAATCTTTCAATGGTTAATACAACCAGCACATGGACACGTACACAATCTGGAGGAGTAAATGTTAATAGAGGGAAGAGAAGGTACTTACGATATCAAGTCTCTATATAAGCAATTTAACAAGCAACATTTTGGTGGATCATTGCCAAATATAAAAGTACAATGGTCTGGAAGATTGCACAATGCCATAGGACGTGCTCATGTAGTCTATAAAGGACAAAGAGTAAGTAGATCACTAACCAGCCTAATAAATAAATATTCAGAAACAATACCAGTAGCAGAAGTAGAAATAGACCTCTCCTCATTGCGTATAACTATCTCTTCAAAAGTCGATTTATCAGTCAATGACATCAAAGCAGTAATGCTACATGAAATGGTACATATCAAATTATATACGGAGCGTAAGTTAGGTGGACATCATGGAACACCAGAATTTGACGGATGGATCAAGAAACTCAGAGCCGAAACTGGACTAGACATTCCATTTAAAGAATCCTCTTTCAAGAGATCACCTAAGATCAAAGGCAAAGACGGATTTGTTATGCTTCTCACTCAGACAGATGGAAAATACGGAGTCGCTACATTCACTATATCATGGATGAATAATAACTGGTTTATATTTGCGGAGACAATGACTAGGATAATGAATCAATCTGGACGTATTCAGAAGTTAGAATATTTCAGGATAAACCATAGAGTCATTAACGATTATCCAGCCAGGAGGTCATTGAGAAAAATATCATGGACTATCGTAGATGAAGAGACAGCTATGGAGATCCGCAAGAAAGGGAAGCAATGGGGAGAATCGTACATAGGAGGAGGACGTATATCACCGCATACTGTAGGAATGAAGGATAAGGAATTACTACCATTGCCTATAGAACTCGACAAAAGAGGTAAAGCGGTAAATCTATCAGACGTGCTTAGACCGAAAAAATGAGACTAAAGAACTATCTTATACAAGAGCTATCAATGAAAAAGGGTACTCAAATTGAGTATACTAAAAAAACTCCAGATGCTTTTTATGCCAGCATATATCTTGACATTGAGCAGGGAACATATAAGGAGTCATTTGATATCTATGCCGCTTCTGATTGGTATTCAAAATTTCACTTGGCTCAGAAGCTCAGAATACCAGAAGAAAGAATAGTAAATGAGTTAAAAGGAAAAGCAGTATATGGAATATATATATGGAATATTGACTTTGTAGACAAAGAAGGAAATATAGCCATTACACCAAAAGGCAAAGGTATAGCAATTCAGTTATTTGCCGCTATAGAGACTTTTATGAAAGAATTTGCCAAGAGGTATGATCCTCAAGGTATAGAGTTTTCTGGATATGCCAGAGAACAGTCAAGAATAAAATTATATCACCATTTAGCTAAGAAGATAGAGAAAGCTGGATATCGGTATTACCCTATAGGAGATTACTACATATTGATTAAAAAGGAGTATATACTAAAACATGCAATTTAAGAAATATCTTGAAACCCCGAACCCCCGACTAGTCATTGCAGAAGCAAAGAGCATTTTATATCATACTACCTACAAGAGAAATTTAGCTAAGATAAAGAGGGAGGGAATTACTCCTCAGAAGAAGCCAGCGCAAACAGGTATGTTTGGTAAAGATGTCAGAGATGATCCTAAAGCTATATACGCTTTCAATGATAAGATAGAAGCCTACTTATGGGCTTTTAAATTAAACTGGAATCTGGACAAGAAAAATGAAGTAGTAGTAATTGAGTTTAAGAATACTGGTAAGTGGGAAAAGGATACCCATTTTGAAGCTCAGTTAGCAAGAACTAAAGGATCTTGGATACGGAGCAGGACTGTAGTAAAACCAAAAGACATAAAGAAGATAATCCCACAAGATGAAATCTTTGAGACAATCAAAGAAATGAACCTAGCTGGAAAGCTATAATGAAGCCAAAGAAAATCATAAACACCATCTACACCGCTTGCTATGTTTGCATGGTAGTACATGCCGATATAGCCAATCCAAATTTTGCACTCGCATCATTGCTTTTTTTCGGGATTTGGTTAGGTGGACTCACCTTGCTGGATAGGGAAGCAAAAAAGCATATATAAGATATATACTTCAATCTGAAAAATATATGCTTTGTCTACAACTCTTGAAAAGCATATATTTTGCCTATATTTTGTCCTCTCTTTTATATATCTAATCGGTATATTCTATGTAGATTTTGTTGATTTTATGCGGAGGGATATATTCATTTCCTAAGAACAGCCCATTTCTCCCGATCTTGTAGCACCTGTTCCTAGCTAATTCAGTAATTGAAATTTGGGCTGGATCTTCATAGTCAACTTCAACTATCCTGTCACTATCAGGCTTATCTAAAAAGCCGCTTAGATCATCAACATGGACTATTAACTTCATTTTGCTTATCCTCAAAATATTTTTTTGCTCTCTTGACTTTAGCCAGTCTCTTGTGTCTCATTACAACTAACGGAGTAGTGATTCCAATAAACAGTACAAGCATAATCGTTTTGATGTAAAAAGGATCTATCATAATTTTCTCCTGTCTGGAAGTGGGGAGAATCGAACTCCCATTAGCTAGTCATTTCCTAATAGCTTGTATGCCGACTATCGGCCCCTCACCAAGCAGAGCTATAGTACTTGGCTACTCACCTACACTCCCATATAAGCTAATTAATATTTGATAAGCAGATAGATATAAATAGCTATGCTACCGAAAGTAGTTAGCATGTGAAACATATCTGCTTTTTTAAGATGCGGAGTAAATCCATATCTTTTCGTATGGTTCATCATATGACAGAAAGTACCAAAGTCCAAGGCAATCAAACAAGGCACTAGCCATTTGACAGGTTCACTCCATAATACAAAGAACGTAACAATTCCTAAGATAGTTGCCACAAATGAAAACATAGCAAGCCCCTTTCTATGGTTAAATCGGTATATCGTTATCGAAATTCAATTCCTGAAAATCGCTTGTCTGGTCTACAAAGATGTAGTCACATTCCAGCGATTCAAGCTCATTGAGATCATCCTCATTTAACGGAGGATGGAACTCATCTAAATAATCCAAGTAGTCTTCATCAACATGCTCATCGGAGCTTTCAAATTCACTAGGATCATAAGCCATGATTTTTTCCTTTCGTTAGTAACGATAACTGTTTCAGGTTTAGAACCCCACATTTAAGACAAGGTAATTTTCATCAATTCGTTTGGCTACAGTCTTTTCAATCTCTACTCCGCTCAAGTCATGGCTATCTATGATCTGCTCTATAGCTCCATCGGCAGTATCAGCACATGTAGCCCAAGTCAATTCCTTGTATTCGGTCATCCAATGCTTCTTGCAAAATACTGTAACTTTCCAGAGGTACATTTACTCACCTATATATTTGTTGAATAGCGGATTGTTACAAGGATAGGGCCTGATGTTTTCTCTCCAGCAAGCGAATACAAACCAATCAGGTAGACCCTTGCGCTCTTTGATTTTATCTCTAAACCGTTTTGAATACATTAGAATATCAAGCTCCTTCCGTTGGCTTCTATTGTCTCCAGAACATCTTTGACTTCTGGAAGCACTTCTTTCATTGCCATGATATAGCCTTTGTGAAATTGCATTTGCCAGATTAAATCATCATTCGGAAAATCCTCACTCTGCTTTATAATTTCTATGCACTTTTCGGCAATTGCTATCTTGTTTTCTATGTCCTTCCTCAAGTCCATTTTTTGTCCTTTCTATATACATTAAATCAGATTCTATATGTTTTGTCAAGCTTTTTATATAAAATTTTTGAAACAAGTTCCGATCTGCTCAACCTCAACTTTATCGTCTTTTTTGGAATAAAGCAAAATCTCATTCTTAACTCTGTTACCGCTTTTATCCCATACGTAAGCGGAGCTACCTTCTTGATCCAGATTGACAATAGGACTATGCTCTATCCATTGAGTAACACCATTAAACCACTTTACCTCATGCCCTGATTTTAGTGCCTTTACAGCGATACCCCGAATCTGCTCCAGCGTAGTATCATCACAAACATGCAGAACACTTGCGGTAGCAGTAGTAATTTTAATGGTATAGATCATTTCAATCTCCCATGAATTTGTTTTTAAACTTCGCTATTTCAGGATCACAGAAAAACGGATGATTTTTATAATTCCGCATACACAAAATCCAGTATGCTATTATCATCCAGTCTGGTAAATTTTTAGATCCGAATTTTCTGGCATTTTTTATGAAGCGTTTGCTATGCATTTATATCCTTTCCTTTATCGCATCTGATAAACTGGTAGCATCTATTTCAATTTCCAGCCGTAAAGCTTTATCGCTAATCTCCTCTTCCTGTAAAGTAAAAGGTGGGAAGTAACGAATACCATTTTTAAGGATAGAGCCAGAAGTCATATCAGCACCTTCCCGATATTCCCGATAAGTCAAAGGTGAGATATCAGTCCTACCTTTTACCCACATGATTTTTTCGTATTTATCCCTTGCGATTTTCATTACTTTCTCCCACTATTCGGTAGATTGCAATAAACGCAATTACATTTAGATGGATGCCCAGGTACTACAGCCGCTTTATCTTTAGCATCTACTGTTTTATCATTGTGATATTTATCGACCATTTCACGTAGCCAGCCAATGGAGACAATCATACAATTATCAAGGCAATTGCGATCCTTCGTGTCCTCATAGAAAGCCTTGCGAACCTCATCTTCTGCAAGCTCCAGCGTTTTGAATATCTCCATAAACCGCTCATTTACTTCCCTGCCAGTCAAGCCGTTTTCCTCTTCAAGAAGATAATCACAATCCCTATCGTACTGGGCTTTTGCTACTTTCAAGTCCTGTAAAGCTTTATGTGTATTTTCAAGTGTAAGCTCTTTCATTAGCTATCATCCCTTCTAAGCATATGGAGAACAGGAACATTACAGCAATCGGAGCAGACCACACAAAAGTACTTCTTGTGCTCTACAATCGTAGGCTGATCATCTCTAAGAGTCTTAACATCTCCGTTACAATCGTAAACGTAGTTCATTTTTACGCTCCTGTTAACCATCAATTTATAATTCGGTTTAGCCATTTATACAATCATCCCATATACAGCCAAGTAAGTCAAGGCAAAAATCGTCAATAGAATTTTAGCTTTCATTTAGATCCTCATCGTAGCCAAAGCTTTTATATCGTCCATTGATATTTGAGTAACAATCTCATCTAACCGATCATGCCTATGGTAAAGCTTATGCATGGCACATTCAACATTGCTAACCCAAAGGTTTTTCTCACAACCGACAGTAGTAAAGGTACGGCTAATCTCTTCAACACTACAGGACAAGTCAACCTCAAATAGCTTTTCGCAGAACTCCCTCAAGTCCTTCATCTTAACAAGGTAGAAACCATCCTGATCCTCATTGAGCACTCCAATATAATCAGCCGAACCAAGTAACCAGCCCTTGTCACCATTCACATTTAAAAACTCAACGTACTGGCATAGACAAGCTTTATCTCCATTGTTAGCTCTGGAAGTATACTTGTCACCTTTTAAATCAATGCTAAATCCAGCTACAGCACGTCCTTTATTTAATATGGTAACGTGACCATCTATATGATGGTGCATATCCTCATCGGCAGAAGCATCTCTAAAGTGCCAGCCCTTGGCTTTAAGCTTCGATCTAAATAGCTCCGTATATTCACGTTCTCTCATTTTAATCTCCTTATCCTACCACTTTAAAACCGTTATGAGCAACATGAGCCAGATACATAGCGTTGTCACTTGCGGTAACATTGGTAAATACAGCGGTCACACGTCCATCCTCAGTCCAGCACTCCAGATAACGGAGTGAAGAAGGAAGGTTTAATTTCTCCAGAGCCTTTTCCAGATTCGCTACCGTCTTATAGGTTTTGGTGTACTTGGAATCAATGGTAAGCTTTTTCATGGAGTATCCTTTCGTTATGTTTGGGTTTTCCCTCATCTCTATATACAGTCTATCAAACCATTATATATATGTCAAGCGAAAAACATATATTTTTTACATTTTTTTATATGTTTTTTCAGCACATGCAAAACATATGCCAAGCTCCGTTTTTTGACCCAAAAACGTATACAAATTAGTGTCAAAAATCTAAGCGTTACAGAATCCGTAACATATTGCGATTTAGGCATAATTATTGCATATAACTCGACACATTTTACCAGATAACGGAGCCGAACCCTCTATATGCATTTTTCATGCCAGAGCGGTAGAAATATATATTTTTCAGTAGAAATATACGTTTTTTCCGCTACAGCGGTAATAATATGCATTTTTCATGCCAAAACATATGTTTTCAGCCAAAAATATATAGAAAAACATATAAAAAATACGCTATAACGGCAAAAATACGGAGATTTTCACGAAATAGACCGAAAAGTGCTGTAAGTTATTGAAATCGCTATGAAATACGGAGCGGTTATATCACATTCGTCCTGGCTCACAAAAATTTTACAAAAGCGTGGGGAGAATGACAATTTGCGGCACTAAAAAGTGACAATTTGCGGCACTCCGTATGCGAAAGCGCACATGTGGGATTTCCCAACACTCTGCTGTCTACTTTTGTGCAAGCCAGCCACGCTCAACGTCTGATAACGTACATTACGTAAACTTTTTGCCGTGATTTCGTACACTTATGTATACACCCCATGCCCCTGATTGCACTATAGCATACGGAGCCAGCCCCTATGCGAGTGACAAATTTTGTCACCCTACAGTTGGCACGATTCTTGCAAGGGAGGGATAGCTGGCACGAATTTTGCAATTGCAATTATCATGCCAATGCCCTGCTCCGTATGCCTGAGTGACAATTATTGTCACCGATCTGCCGCAGAGCGTCACCCCATACGGCTATTAAAAATTTTAATAGCGTTGCATCCAGCATACGGAGTGACAATTTTTGTCACCCCATCCATGCCTATGTGAAAAATTCTTCTCAATTTACAAACGGAGTCCAGGAGCCAGGGTGGGAGGTAGACTACACTTCGGCACATTCTTTTTCTTTCCTTGGGGAAATTGGCATGGGAATTGCAATAGAAATATCCATGCCTAATCGTCAGATAATCATCAGACCGATTTGAAAAAACATAAGGAATCCCTTATCAAAAATCCGATTACGGCATAAGCCGAAAAAAATAAAAGTGTGGGGAGAATCGCTCCGTATGCTTAAAGTCTCCGCAAAGCCTTGATAACCGTACATCCACACATGTTCGCAATTGCGAACAAATATTTGAAATAATTGAGAAAAATGACGATTTTTCTTGACTTTTCTCCGTATTCTGGCTATAATCTATATAGAAATGGTGATAAAACATATATTTCTGAGAAAAAAACATATAAAATATGGAGGAAAAACCATGAAAGATCCAGCCGAATTTTTCAGAGTTTACGATGAGTACTGTTTCTTTATGAATCCGAAAAACGGATTTCCCCTCTTCACTCTGGAGGAGTACCAGCGGTATGAACATGAATGTGAATTGGATGAGGAAGTCAGAGCGGAACAGGAAGCGGAGAACGCATGGCTTCGTCATGCGGAGAATCAGGTCGATGAGGGCTTTGAGAAATGGGAATGGAGTAGACTGTATAGTTGAGCCTACGGAGTTTTACTACCATAATATAGTAGGTTATGTATTTTCTGAGATCGGCTCATATACGGCAAATGAGGAAGTCATAATACGGAGATCTCTGAGGAACTATAGTTTCGGAAAGGGAACTATAGTTTCTGAACCTGAGAGTCAAGGAGATCTCCGTATACGGAAAACATATATAAAGTATATACTAAGCATATGTTTTTCAGAGAACTCCGTTAGCTTGGTCACTACTTGGTCACTCTGGCTAACGGAGTTTCTTATATAAGATAGACGTGTGACCGTATCTGTCAATCGCTTCTATCTTGTTAGAGATAGACGGAGAAGGGCCGTTGAGATGGGCCATTGGTAGTGTCGATAGATTAGATCAAACAGTCGATAGATTATCGGAAGATTATCTTTGGTTCATCGGTCTGGTTAGCCAGATAGCAAGTATAGCAAACGGCAATACCATTACAAACCAAACGTATTGAAGACAATACTTCCATGCTATGTGAAAAAGCTTCTTCATACTTATATAACGTCTTGAGGAAGTAAAACGTGACAGAACATTTTTGTGGATCATATTTTAACAACAAACTACTTTGTGGCTCATAAATCGCAAAATATGAGCCACAAACTTTTTTGTGTTCCATAGGTGGGCTACAATACAGAGAGAGAGCTACCTGTGAGCCAACGCATTAAAAAAACCAAACCTATAATTCCTCCTAATGCTGTATAGATAAAAATCAATGCTTTTACTGCTGGAGGAAGATTTATCGTATCATTAACAAACTTCATCCAACTTCTAGTTATTATTTTTTTCACCTTGAATCTTCTTGTTTCCTCCTTTATGTCTTCGCTGAATATATCAGTAAACAGGTTGACATCATTCCTTTCTATCAGGATAGGATCATCGTCTGGAAGTATTTCTAAGAACTGTAACAGTCTCCACATTTTTCTTCTCCATCTGTAAACCAGTCTCCGCAATGCTCACATTGCCAAGCTTCGTCAGTTCTGAGTTGAGGAATATCCTCCCATTTGACTACTCCGTTTTCGTCACTAGTGATTTTGAATTCACGCTTGACTATTACCTCTTTGTTTTCGTCATCCCAGTCGCAGTCTTGTACGTGGAATTCTATCTTTGTCTTTGTCTTCTTCTTTCGCTTGCCTAGTAGGTCATCATACATGGTTCCCTCATATCAGATACAGTTGAGTTATCAGTAAAGTGTCTACAGTTCCGTTAGGCATGACTGTTCCAAGAAAAGCAGGAGCTATATCAAAATGCGAGAAGTCTTCTTTTCCTTTTCCGTAGGAGATATTCACGTAGACTTCTTTGGATATATCATCAATGTCATACCCTATGCAAAATCCTATCAGATGAAGAGGATCTACTATGGTAGGTTTCAATGGAAGTTTGTTGACAAGAAAAAGGTTCTTACCAGTAGTTGCCACTTCGCTACCTAAAAATGGAAGCTTGTCCGTGAAAGCTATTTCTACAATGTTCTTAGGATATACTTTTCCAGTCGGAGAAGTAGTATCCACTTTAAACGGCATTGCTGTCATTCCACAATCAAAGTAAAGCTTCTTGGAGTGAGCTATTTGCGGCTTCGGGTTTTCAGGTATATTCTTCTTTCTCGACCCTAATAAATCGTCA
>SMTZ1_10000850_pt1 | contig 29728 bp, 17 predicted proteins | sample DeeMarSWOR136_30_FD_25667 | JGI IMG/M metagenome (IMG submission 25667) | reverse complement strand
TAACATTCAGTTAACAAAATTGATTCAGATTCTGCATCATTGAAAGTATTTCCAAAAAACATTGAGTTATTCGTATAAAATATGTAAAATTGTCCAGGTTCAAGAATATTATTTGTTACATTGATATTATTACAAATCTCAGTAGAAACTCCATGAATAAGGTTTTCAGTAATCAAACCGTTATCAACATTTTCAAGGCGAATACCATAATCGAAACCAAAGCTTTCACAATTTCTAATAATGAAGTATGCTTCTGAATTTCGGATTTCAATCACATATCCGTCGTATTCCGGTAATGTCCATCCCTCGATGATATAAGGATCGTTTAATATGCCAGATCCGATACACCAACCTTCAAGAACCGCTTCTTCCCAAGTATAACCACTATAACCATAATCGTCAATTATAACAGGCTGAAATCCAGCATCGTATATTGTCCAGCTATTAGGAGGATTTAAAAGCGACTGACGTGCAGTTACGGCAGCTAAAGAATATTTTGAGCCACCCGCATGAAAGACGACATTGCTTTGTAAAGTTGATAAACTCACCCATCCAATTAGCAGGCTATCATAATTCTCTGTTGATAACATGGCACCAGTGAACATTTGATCCATATATCTGACTCTTGAAACATTCCAACTGCCAATATCTTGGTCGAAGCCATTCGCATAATAGAACATATAACTCATATCTGTTACGCTTGACACATTCCATCCTCCAATATCTTGGTTGAAGGCACGCGCATAGTAGAACATATAATGCATGTCTCTAACATTTGACACATCCCAACTTCCAATATCTTGGTTGAAAGTAGTAGCTCTATAGAACATGAATTCCATTTGTCTTACTCTTGAAACATCCCAAGTACCAATGGGTTGGTTAAACGCAGAATTTTCGGCGAACATCCATCCCATATCCCAAACACTTGATACATCCCAAGTACCAATGGGTTGGTTGAAGGCATATGCACGCTGGAACATATATCTCATATTTGAAACGCTTGAAACATCCCAGCTGCTAATATCTTGGTCGAAAACAGCAGCTTCATAGAACATGTTTCTCATATTTGTAACGCTTGAAACATCCCAACTACCGATATCTTGATTGAAGGTACTAGCACCATAGAACATGAATGACATATCTTTAACGCTTGAAACATCCCAGCTGCTAACATCTTGGTCGAAACCATTCGCATAATAGAACATATAACTCATATCTGTTACGCTTGAAGCATCCCAGCCTGTGAGGGATTGATTGAACGAAGAGGCTTCACCAAACATAAAAAACATGGTTGTAACGCTTGATACATCCCAGCTACTAATATCTTGGTTGAAAACAATAGCTTTATAGAACAAATAACTCATATCTGTAACTAGTGAAACATCCCAGCCCCTGAGATCCTGATTAAAAGCAGCAGCTCCCGAAAACATGTTTTTCATATTTGTAACGCTTGAAACATCCCATCCTCCAATATCTTGGTTAAAGGCTTTCGCCTCATAGAACATATAACCCATATCTGTTACGCTTGATAAATCCCAGTTACTAATATCTTGGTTGAATTTAGAACAGGCGAGGAACATGTATCTCATATTTGTAACTCTTGACACATCCCAGTTATTCATGCTTTCTACCACATCAAGAGAAGTGCAAGCCCTAAAGGCAGATTCTAAAGTATATGTTCCCCTTAAATCCAAAATATCACTAGCAGTGATCTTAAGGTTTGAACACCCCTCAAAATATCTTCCTGTATTCCCTAATTGCAAATTACCCCATTGTTTGATTTCAAGCAATTTCTGTCTGTCCCCTCCCGTGCTATATGGCACTGCAAATTGCCAACCAATAATAACTCCTCTGATTTTGATTGTATATATTCCTTCTGAACTATAGGTGTGAGTTTTTTCAGCTTGATCCCAGCTTGTAATCCGGTCATTTGTTCCATCCCCCCACTCAACTATAAAATCGTAACTTCCACTTGAAACCAAGGGTAATTTAACTTGATTACTTTCACTATCTCCATATTTTCTAGTATCCCATACAGATATAAATCCCGTAGTCATAGTAAATGAAACTGAAGTTGAGACCAGATTTCCTCCCAAATCTTTTGCCCATGCATGTATCGTGTTTAGTCCTTCATTGAAAGTTATGAGTTTTGGGCTTGTGTAGGTTACATTGCTTCCCTCCCAATTATACCAAACCATTTCGATTCCATTTTCATCTGTTACGCTGATGTTTAATAACTGTTCGGGAACTGTATATGTTGTATTGATGGGACTCGTAATTTCTATGGTTGGGACTATTGTATCAATTTTGATTAGCCGAATCCCTGCTACTTCTTCATTACCAGCAAGATCAAATGATTTATAGTAAAATTCTGTAATTCCTTCTTCATCTATATTTATCGGTATAGTGAATAAATTCCAATTAACTCCATCATAACTATATTCACAGTAATTTAAACCAGATATAGAATCTGTTGCAGAAAGTGATACCAAAACATCTGAAACATACCAGTTATTTGATCCAAGTGTTCCACTTAAATAAATCGTTGTATTTGGTGGTGTTTTATCAATTTTAAAGGATTCTATTAGGATTTCCTCAGCAATTCCGGCATAATCTATGGAATAAAACTTTAGGTCAATTAATCCTTCTGTAAGTACGTTGAATGGTTCTGTATAAAGATTCCAATTAAGTCCGTCCAAACTATAATAAGTATTGAATACTCCTGAGTAGATATCGATCGATTCGAATGAGACTTGAACATCTGATATATACCAGAAATCATTTCCAATTATACCTTCTAAACTTATAGAAGTTGTTGGTGCTGTTGTATCAATTTTGATTAGCTCAATCATTGCTTCTTCCTCATTACCAGCAAGATCGAATGATCTATAGTAAAATTCTGTGATTCCTTCTTCATCTATTTTTATTGGTGTAGTATACAAATTCCAATATTCTCCATTATAACTATATTCACTATAGTTTAAACCAGAGAAAGATTCTGTTACGTATAGTGATATACTTACATCTGAGAGGTACCAGGAATTTTCACCTAATATTCCATTTATCTCTAGTGTCGTTAAAGGAGGAGTTCTGTCAACTTTAAACGATTCTGAGTTTAAATCCTCCCAATTACCCGCATGGTCTACCGCTTGGTAATAAATTGTCAATTCTCCTTCAAGACCTACAGTGAAGGGTATATTATCATATAAAATCCAATTAAACCCATCAAAACTGTAATGAAGGTAATTTAATCCAGAAACTTCTTCTGTAATATTAAATGCGACAGTAAGATCAGAAATATACCAATCGTCGTTTCCTATAACTCCATCAAGATGAATTGAAGAAGTAGGGTCTGATTTATCTATGTGTACATAATAGATATTTACTAACTCAATATTTCCTGCGAAATCAAGAGATCGATAATATACTTCTGTTATGTTTTCATCAATAATTGTGATAGGCATAGAATATGTTATCCAATTTACTCCATCAAAACTATATTCAGTATAATTTATTCCTGATATTATGTCTACTGCTGAAAGTGTTATCGATACATCCGAAGTATACCAACCAGCATTTCCTGGTGTGCCACTTACGCTTATAATAGTCTTAGGGGTGGTTCTATCTATTTTCAATTGAACTATTGAGTATTGTTCTATCTTGCCCGTGTTATCTACCGATCTATAATAAAACATCACGCTCCCATCCTCAGTAACGTTTATTACACCAGTATAGTTATACCACATATACCCATCATAGCTGTATTCCGTATAATCTACTCCAGAAGCATCATCAATTGCGATCAAAGTTATATATACTGTAGAAATATACCAATCATCTTGTCCTTGAGTACCTTCTATAAGAATTGTAGTAGTAGGTGGTAGATAATCGTCAATTCCGTCATCCCAGATTGGGTAATTATCAACGCTTCCTGCTCGACCTGGTATAAGGTATGGTGTATCCCCAATCCCATCATCATTCAAATCAACACCCGTGTAATCAGAGTAGTAGTTTCCTATAAAGTTATAATTCCAATTATTTTGCTGAGTAGTATCTTCGTAGGCATTTTCAATAATATTATCAAGATAATTCATGTAAAATGTATTAGTACCACGATCTACATAAATTCCTCTTTCATTGTTTATTATTGTGTTGTTAAAATGGATTGAGTAATAAGATTGTTGAGCTGCGAGACCATTAACATTATTTTCAAGTAGATTTGAAGCAATGTAATTATTTTCTCCCCGATTATAGATACCATGGAAGTTATTAAATACATGGTTATTAATTACAGTTGAGTCGTTGCAAAAACTTAAGAAAATCCCTAAACCATCAGGATGGTTCGCAACTAAATTATTACTTATAAAAAGATAGTTACCTTCTCTAATATATACACCAGTATCTGAACTGTTTAAGATGTTATTTCCAGTAGCATTTAAATAACTACTCATCCAATTATAAATTCCAAAGAAATTACTACTAATATAATTTTGAAAAACTGTTGTCGCATCACTGTAATATAAGAGAATCCCCATATGACTATTGTTAGATATTGCGTTATTTAAAACCAAATTATTGAAGCTAAAGAAAATTTCAATCCCAGATCCTATGTTTTTCACAATATTATTATTTTCGATCACACCATTAGTTACATTATCTAAAGTGATACCAGCATAACCTGTAGCAGCATTGAATAAAGTTGAATTGAGAATTTTAAAGTAAACATTACTATTCCGGATCGTAATACAACTAGTTAAATTTTGTCCATCAATGAGTATTTTTTCAATGATGTATGGATCTAGAATAGTTCCAGAACCAGAGCACCATTCTTCATTTACTACTTCTTCCCAAGTATAATCAGCTGACCCAGTATCGTCAATAACAAAGGGTGAAACGATCCAGTAATCAGGCGTAGGAATTTCTATTACAATATTGAAGAATTCACTTGCTTGGGCTGAATTTTTTGAAGTATCATTTGCGATTATTACAAAATAATAATTATCTAGTACGGGGAGAGATCCTACACTCCAATAATAAAAGTATGTATCACTTGAATCGCTTATATTCAAAATCATATCATAATTATTAATGAGGGTTCCATTTGGGTAGTAGAATTCAATGGTAATAGGTAAATCTAACTGATAATTGTCTGTTATAAAAGCCTCTATAAAAAACGCCCCCGTTCCAAAAAGAACATATTCATCATATTTATTTATCACAATTAATGGTTCAATATCATCTACGGTAGGACCATCATCCCAAATAGGATAATTATCAAAACTACCAGCCCCCCCAGGAATAACATAGGGAGTGTCTCCAATATAGTCATCATTTGCATCTACTCCATCATAATCATCCCAATAATTACCATTTATTCCATTATCCCAAGTATTATTATAACCATCATCTCTAGCGTTCAAAGAGTTTGCGATAAAAGAGTTATTATAAAGTAGGTTATTTAAAGAATCTGAATAAATAGAAATTCCCTCATATTCATTATTTTGAATTACATTACTCGTAATTATGTTATAGCTACTGGAGCCCAAAGACATACCCATTCCACAGTTATTAATATTATTCTCCTGTATATTGTTATAATTAGAAAAATCTAATAAAATTCCTAATTGCAAACAATTTGTAAAGGAATTATTCGAAATATTGATACCGCTGCTAGAGTATAAATAGATTCCCGCCAGATTTTGCCAAAATTCATTACTTGAAATGGTTAAATTATTACAATCATTAAGTGTTATTCCTATTGGTACATTAGTAAAAATGAAATTTTCAATAAAGGAATCATTACAATTGTTAAGAATTATTTGCCCTGCATTTAAAAAGTCATTAGATTTCAAACCAACCTCATTTGAATAGAAATAAATTGGTTTTCCATCAATTAAGTTAGTACTATCTATATCTTCAGTAGTATAGTTTTCAGTGTAATATGGATAAATAAATAGGCCGCAACCACTCATCAAATTTCCTGTCATAGAATTACCATAACCAAAGAAATATATCCCTGCTAAGAAATTATCTTCTAATATGTTTGCGGACACACTATTGTTATTACTATCATCTAATGCAATGCCAAGGTATGTATTGTTATTAACAATATTTTGCGAAATCGTGTTATTATGACTTAAATATAAATAAATTCCATTAAAATTGTTGGAACAATTGTTATTGATTAATAACCCTTGAGAAACATTATATAATTTTATACCACCATCTAAATATTCAGCGCCAGAATTGAAAAGTTTACAATTTTTTATTCTAAAATATGCATCGGAATTTCTTATTTCAATGCAACTACCAAAATTTTGACCGTCTATAATTAAATTTTCGATTACATAAGGATCATTTAATGTTCCAGAACCGCTGCACCATTCTTCCATTACTACTTCTGCCCACGTATAATCTCCATAACCATCATCATCGATTATTAAGGGTGAAAGTTCAAAATAATCTGGAGGTTCAACCGGAATAAAAATGGGATAATTATCAACACTACCAGCACTTCCTTCAATATAATAGGGAATATCGCCTATTCCATCATCATCAAGGTCGAAACCACTATAATCATCCCAATAGTTTCCAATTGTTCCGTTATCCCATGCATTATTAATACCGTAATCAATTGCATGAATCGAATTGTCGATAAAGGAATTTTCATATAATGAATTATTATATGAGTCATAAATCTCGATTCCAACATTAAGACTATTTTTAATTATGTTTTTCCGTATTGTATTGTTACTACTATAGTACATTGTAAAACCTGAGTTACTGTCAATAATCTGATTATTTAATATAACATTAAAGTCTGAGTAATCGAAGAAATAAATTCCGTTTATATTCTCAGTTAAATTGTTATTATTTATTTTAGTATTCGTTGTATTATGTAGATAAATCCCTACGTACATATCAGAAAAATTATTTTCAACAATACTGATATTTTTACATTGTATTAAATAAACAGCAACAGATCCACCTGTTATATCTAATCCCGATATCTCAGAATCAGAGCAATTAAATAATTGTATTTCTCCAGCATTTAAAAAATGACTTGGAGTCAAACCTTTAACATTTGTATAGAAATAGTATGGTTTTCCATTGATCAAGTTTGAAGTATCAACATCAGCAGAGGTATAGGTATCTATGAAAAATGCATGTAGAATTAATCCACATCCAATCATTTTGTTATCATGAACTTGATTATTTGCTCCTCCAATGAAAATTCCAATATTTTCGTTATCAATTAAAGTGTTGTTGATTAAATCATTAAATTCACTTGCATCTATAACGATTCCATACCAAAAGTTTTCATTTACTTTATTTTCACTAACTATACTATAGTTAGTATTTATCAATATGAGCCCATAGTTATTTCTATTAGCTATATTATTGGTAACATTGATATTGAAACAATTTTCTATGCCAATACCTGCAAATCCGTTCATTGACAGATTATTTTCAATAAGTACTCCATTCGATACATTTAATAATTTTATACCAGAATTCATGAACTCTTGGCCAGAATCGGAAACACTACAATTTTCAATCCGAAAATAAACATCTGAATTTTCGATGGTAATTCCACTTCCAATTCCTTTGCAATCTATCAATATATCCTGAATTATATAAGGATCTTCGTAAGTACCTGTACCTGTACATATTCCCGTGGCCTTAGCATCAGTCCAATTATTATCAATATGAATTGGTTCATGAGTTTGGGGTGGTGGAGGCGGAGGTGGAGGTGGTATTACTCCACTAATACTTACACCATAAAATATTACTTTTCCTAATGAATTAGGTTGATATCCTATAATGTTTTTATTGTAAGCAACGAAATTAATTGAGACATAACCATAAGAGAAGGGCATATCTTCTTCAACCAATAATTGTTGGATTCTGTTATACATAGCTATTCTAATCACTGGATCCATTTCAGAGAGAGTTGCTTCTAGTAAAAGTTGCACATTATCCCATACATTAAAGGGATCCCTTCCAGCTTCTATTGCAGCTAAATAACCATTGTATTGGGCACCATTTGAAGCAATGCTCCGATTTGTAAATAAAGCATTAAGCATATGATATGGATCATTATAATCAGGGCCATAACTAATCCAGTAAAGCTGTAACATATCTCTAGTAAAGATTCCAACTTCATATAATCTATAAATGAATTGTGTCCACGTCATACCAGCACCAATCACTTGAATACCTAGTAAGGATAGCTGATTTGTGAGCATTGTTAACACATCTTCTCTAAATTGGTTTCCAAGATTATAGGTAAAGTTAAGGATTCTAAAAGGAGTATAATATGCTGCATCTAACCATTCTGTATCCTCATATAGGTCAAAACCAATTCCAAAACCCATACTTTGCATAATTTTTCTTGCATGAGTGATATTTAAGATAGCTATATTAAGAGATTGATTTGAATATATAATTCCAAGAGGAATAGGAGAATTGACCCTTTTCGCACGATCCGCCCAATAATCATTAATAATATAGTCATAGTCAATCGCATAGGAGATTGCTTTTCTCCAAGTAGAATTGATTAAATGATTATTCATCCCAAGAAATTGAGTTACAGTACCTACGACACTATCAACCACTATATTGGGATCAATTTCAAAGGTATTGATCATTGAAGGTAATGGGGATTCTATAAAATCAACATCTCCAGATAATAAAGCATTATTTCTAGCAAGTGCATCATTAATAAACGAAAATTTTAACTGTGTAATATTTGCCGAACCTCGCCAATAATCTTGAAAAGCGTGAAAATTGACCTCAACTCCAGGTTCAAATCCATCGTAAACAAAAGGGCCAGTCCCCAACAAAGAACCTGAAGCGGTATTTATATAATCCGTCCATAATTCTGAAACTCCATCTGAATCTAGTGGTATAAAGATATAAGAACCACTAAAAGCGAGAAGAGAAATAAACGGTGAGTAAACTTTATTAAGAATCACATCTACCTCAAATTCGCTAACAATTTCAGTACGATTAATGATTGGAATACCATCGGGCCATTCGTATAATTCTGTTAAATAAGTAATCCCAACTGATTCAGGTAAAGTACCAGTTGCATTTAAGAAATAATTTAATCGATCAAATGAATTTTTAACAGCGGTAGCATTAAATTTTCGACCATCGTGAAACTTAGCGTTCTGAACTAGATTGAATGTGTATATGAGAAATGTAGTAGAGATAGTCCAGCTTTCTGCTAAGTTAGGTATTACTTCATTGGTGTCTAAATCATACCTTACTAAACCTTCCGCTACTTGATCAATCACATCGAATGAAGCACTATCCCAAGCTAAATGTGGATCAAGATCAACAGGGCCTTCTGCAGTTCCAAATATTAAAGTTGTGCTTTCTCCATTAGAGTTAATTGGATCTTCTGCATTTACTGTGTTTGGTGATATTGTTAAAGCAGTAAAAACTAGTAATAAAGCAATTAAAATTATAAATTTGTGATTTGATTTTTTAATTTTATTTCACCTAGATTTTTGAAAAATTAAGATTTTTGTAAATAATATTGATTATATTATTATATAAAAACTTAACTTTGTCCTAGTTTGAATAGGACAATTATCAGATTTTCATCAAAATTAAACGTTCTTTAAAAATTAAATTTAATCTGAAAATAAGAATTAAATAGACTTACAAAACTCCTTTAGTGGATGGAATATCATTTAAAGTGATTTTAATTGCATCTTTTATAGAGCGTGCAAGAGCTTTGAATGCAGCCTCAATCTTATGGTGTTGATCTTTTCCATAAAGAATGTGTAAGTGTAGATTCATCTTGCCATTTTCTGAGAATGAGTTAAAAAAATGATAAACATCATCCACTGAAACATCTTCAATATCACATTCATTCAACTTTAAGTCAATTTCCAAAGCTTTACGTCCTGAAAAATCTATTACACATCTAGCTAAAGATTCATCCATAGGAATTAGGGCGAAACCATAACGATTTACCCCTTTTTTATCTCCCAAAGCTTTATCAAAACATTCACCCAAAACTATACCAACATCCTCAATAATATGATGAGTTAAATCTCCGGAAGCTTTTACTTTAAGGTCTATACCAGAATGCCTAGTTAGCAACATTAACATATGATCCATAAACTTATATCCGGTATCAATTTCATATTTCCCATGTCCATCTAAGTTTAGTTCAATCGAAACGTTGGTTTCTGCTGTTTTTCTTGATAATTCTATAATCCTTTCCATATAAAAATCAGCTCTTATATATATAATGAGGATTAAAAATTAATATATAATCTTCTTTTCTTCCATTTGATCATAATTCTCTTATGATTAATAATGAATGAAATCGGGCTTTTCAGTACTTAAAAGACGTTTTATGCAAATTCTTTTCGCGTTACAATAGTTCGCAAGATTTTGTCCCACTTTTCTGCAAGTTCACGAAGACCTGTTTTTTTAAATAAAATCACTGCACGATTTATAATTTCTTCAATTTTATAATCCTCAGATTTTTCATTTTTAAACAGTACAATATCCATCATGCATGAATCACAAACAAAAGTGAATAAAAAAGGATATAATATGGAGATATATGTTTTACACGAACTTGATTGTTCAAACTATAATTAATCAAATGTTGTTTTATGTGAAAGTGATTTTTCAGAATATTCTCTTAATTTTTTAGCACTAATGTAATTTTTTAAAATCCCTTCTGTTTTTTTGGCTAAATCAGAAAGTCCAGATTGTCTACATAATAATATCATATTATCTAGTATTGAAACTAAATTATCTTCATGCTTTAAATAATCATCTTTCATACTAATTGAATTATACAAATAAATGAGATAAAAAAGAGTATATTATGGGGATAATCAATTTTTCTAATAGCTATCTTTATATTATTTAATGTTTTTATAATTTTAAGAGTTTAAACAAAAAGAGTGAATTCTATGGAAAGCCTTCCTAATATTAACTTAATAACCTCATTATTAAAAAATTATATGTATGAAGTGGATGGAGCAGCAGCAGTAGCAATTTGTGATAGAGACGGTTTTATTATTGCTTCAGAAAGTAAAGAGATGGAAAAAAAAGATGCTGAATCAGTCATGGGGGCAATTTCTGCCTTTCTTGATATTTATATTGATAGGATTAAAAGTGAATACCAAACACAAAGTAACTTTTTTAACATCACTTCAATGCAAGAAAAAAAGTTTGCTTATTGTTCTATGGGTTCTCATTCTATCTTAACAACTATTGCAGATCCAACCACCTCTGACACAGAATTAAAGGTATTTTCCGAACATGTAGCAGGTAAAGTGGAATTAATTTTAGACGGGAATGATAATGTTTCTGTAGAAATCCCTGAAATTATTAGGGTCTTATCAAAAAGAAGAGAAGGAAAACTTCCCAAAGGATTATTCACTTCCAAACTCATTTTAACGGGAGACTTTCAAGTCGGAAAAACCTCCTTAATAAAACGTTTTACTGAAAACAAATTTCAAGAAAGTTATATCTCAACCTTAGGAGTAGAAATATCTAAAAAATCTATAGTAATGGATAAAGATACCAATATAAATTTTGTTTTATGGGATATTGGTGGACAAGTTGGTCAGATCGAACCATATCGAAAGAGATTCTATGATGGTGCAAACGCTGCTTTTATTGTAATCGACAGAACTCGAAAAGAGCATTTAAAAAGTGTGAAAATTTGGTATAATGATATAAAAAAGTCAATACCTAAAGATATTCCCATCGTTGTTGTGGGAAATAAATCTGATTTAAAAGAAAAGATCGTTATTAGTGAGGACCAAATAAAAGCTATTGCTAAGCAACTTGGCTTTCACCACATTCTGACAAGTGCACGAACGGGGGAAAATGTAAATGAAGCTTTTTTATATATAGCATTTCGTTTCTTAGAAAAAGTTTAAGGTTTTTAGAGAATTAAATTAAACAAGATTAAATCTATACCTTAAAAGATAAAAAATTATAAAATTTTAAAATAATTCTAATTATTGAGATAGATATACTAAAATTCTTAAATTAATAATTAATCAAAATGAAGGAGGTATGAGTTAAAATAGTATTAAAGGTTGCTTTCAATGATGTATTGGCGACTTGAAATCAGGCGGGTTATCTGATGGGTTTTTCTATCAAAGAATTGACATATATGAATAAAGTTCTTCTATTTTTAACTGAACAAGAGCTAGCAGGTCCATGGTTTTCGTTTAAACTTAAAGGTAAAACAGTAGGTACAGTACCAGTAATTCTAAAGAATATTGAACCAACCCCAATTTATAAGATGGTAAATACTCGAACCGGAAGTGTTATTGATCGAATTACACTTGATTTTGATATAAAAGAATACTTGAAAAAACTGATTAAAGAAAATAGACTTCAACCTGTAAAATTCAAGAAAGAACATTCTCTTATTCGGTTATATATTGACGTTTTTAATCGACCAAAAGTTCCTTACATTAATACATTCTTCACATTGAAAAACATCTCCGACTATAATTTAATTGATTTTTCAATGTATTTTGTCTTTGACTTTGATATAAACGGTTTAGAAGGTTTTGATAACGATTTTTCGGGATACGATGAAGAAAATGATATACTCTATCAATATGACCACACTGGACTTCATGCGGGATTCTCTCCAATATCTAGATCCACAAATTTTGTAACTTGCTTAACAAAAGATTTTAAAATCGATAATGAAAGATTAAATCTCTCAAATACTTTGTATGATGGTTCTGGAGAGATTTTATCAGCCTTACAAATCGAATTTAAAACTTTAGAACCAGATCACTCTTTTCAAACAGCACTTACAATCTCTGGAGGGTTAAATAAAGAGGAATTGATTGAAAATATTAAAGCAGGAAAAAATAATGCAATTAAATATTTAACGCAGGTGAATAGATCAGTTAAATCTGAACAAAGAAATAAACAAGAGGAAGCGTTTATGAAAATTAATCTTCAAGAATCAATAGATTGTAAATAATCATAAATCCAATTTGATGATTCAAATAATTAAACCAAATAGGAAGTTATTTGATGAATGCTTCGCGAGAGCAAGGATTTAATATAAGAATTTTAAAAATGCATCATTTATTGAAAAAGGTTTAATATTTGAAATTCCTCCTTGATAAATTCATTAAATGAAAAAATTTGAATTTTTTTAGGAGTTTTTTCATAATCTAGAATGGGTTTAGCCATTTCTTTTAATTTTGCTATTTGTTCTGATTTTGAATTTATGATGATAATATAGTTCTTGACCTCTTTCCAGTTCTTTTTTTCTTTGAAATAGCTCTGAATGGTATTTTCTTTCATCTTTATCTCAATTTCATTTTTTAATGAAACGTTATTTAAGATCTCTTGTTCTAGTAATATATAATCTATAGCAATGACTGAATTTTTATCGTTTTTTAAAAAAATAATCCCTTTCTGTTTTTGATTCGAAAAATCTATTTCAAAATTCATGATTTTTGACTTTTCATGAATATAATACAAGAGGTATTGGTAATCCTTAAAATAATCCGCTTTACCTTCTCTAATTTTACTTTTAATAATTTCTTCAAAATTTTTATTCAATTCATAACCTATACTTTTTCTAAATAAGGATTTCGCTACTTTTAGTGAAGTCCCCGAACCTAAAAAAGGATCTAAGACAGTGTCCCCAATAAACGAAAACATTCTAATGATTCGATATGGTAACTCTTCAGGATACATGGCAACATGTTCTTTCTGTATCACACCAGGAAATTTCCAGTGACCTACAAACCACTTTTTCCATTCACTTAAAGAAATTTTAGATAACTCTTTTACGATTAAATCTACTTTTCTTCCATTTCCTTCATATTTTTTAAAAATCAGAATATGTTCATAATCATAAGTAATTAAACCATTTCTAGGGTAATATATGGATCCCATTAGTGAACAACCCCCCGTAGTGTTAGTAGTACTTACTTTCTGCCATATAATATCACCTAAATAATCAAATCCTATATCTAGGCAATCATCGATGATTTTGTTAGCGATAGATAATATTCTATAGCGACCATAATCAGTTGTTCTTAAATATTGGTCTCCAATATTTATCGCCATTCTACATTGAGATTCCAGCACTCTATAACATTCTTTCCATACATGTTTCAACCGATTAAAATAATCATTAAAAGAATCAAAATACCCGATTTGATTTTCATTACCATAATTTTTAATTTTACCGTAAGGAGGAGATGTCACAATTAATTGAATGGAATTATCTGCAATCTCATCCATATGTTCGGATGATTTAAAATAAATTTTTGGCTCATCAATTTTCATTCTATGGCTAATAATAACCTTTAGAACTTATTTAAATTTTTAGTTTAAAATTTGTGTAAAATAACCAACAATTCGAAGTTTATTTTCAAATCGATTTAAATCCGTTATAATTCCCTTTAATCCTGTACTATTATGGAAAAGGGGTTTGTTAAATTTTAAGGAAACGATTCCAGAATTTCCAGGAGAAATTTCTTCTCCACTCTTAAATTTAAATGGTGAAGAACTTATATCTACCAAAGCATTAAATTGAATTCCATCCCCTGGTGAAATTTTCCCATTTTTTGGTTTAAAGAATTGATTAATGAATACCTCAGCTTTAACTTCCTTTTCACTTTTTAATAAACCTTGAGTAGCTAAAATATTATCTCTACTGATCTCCTCAGGTGAAATATTACCTTTTAAAGCAATACCAACTCTATCACCTTTTATGGCTGTTTTAAAATCTCTATCATGTTTTTGGATACTACGAACAATTACTTTCTTACTTGGTCCATTATATCCGCTTAGCTCTAACATTTGACCCGCAGTAACCGTCCCTTCTTTAATAATTCCCAATATAACAGTACCAATCCCTTTTACAGGAAATGCATGATCGATTAAAACTTTTGTAATTCCATTAATTTTTTTATCTAATTCTTGAGAGGTTAAACCAATTTCAACAACTTTCTTTTTTAAAGTTAAATAATCTTCTTTATGATTTAATTCAAAGACTTCTGTACCTTTTAAACTCGTTGTTTCAAGGATCTTTTTAATTTTATTCTTTAAACCCAATAATTTCCATTGGTTATTTGAATTGATACCTGAAATAATTACGAGATCTTTTGCTCCATATAATTTATGATACAAATCCATTGCAACAATAATCTCACCCACCACAGCATTTAAGCCTATGTCTAAATCTAAAACTAATAAATGTATATTCGTCAAAAGGAGAGTTTGTAAAAAGGGCTTAATTTTTTCAGGGTAGTCTAAAGGTGTTAAGGCACAAAATATTTGATTTAGTTCAGCATCAAGCCTATTATAAAATTGGATATCTGATTTTGTCCCGGGGGCTCCAAAAGCTTGACCTATTAGTTTATTATATTCTAGATTTTCCCCTAAAATTCCAATAATAAAATTTTGTTCTACTAATCCACTCATTTAATCAATAAAATAACTTCTGAATCAAAAACTTTATTATTATGGAATAAAAATTTTTCTTTTTAATCTTGACTTCTAATGTTTAACAATTTCTGCTTCTATTTTAAAAAGATTAAAATGAGATTAATAATTGTTTAGATATTATGGCTCGAGGTTCTAAAGTAAATCAAGTTATCTTAATTATTATAGACGATATTCGTGCATCTCATTTTTTTGATTTAATCTCTAAAAATAAGTTACCAAATATTAGTCAACTTGCTAAAAACGGAATTCAATGCAAAAATTGTATAACTTCTTATCCGGCTATCACTTTTCCTTGCTATGGTAATATTGTTACGGGCTCATATTCTGGATATTTCCCTAAAGAAGGTAATGGTGTCCCACTCTATAATTGGATGGATAGAACGGACCCTCCTGTAGAAAAAAAAAAACCACCTTTCATTCGAAATTATGGAGATAGAGCACAGCTGCTAAAAGTTAATAGAGATATTGGTAATAATGTAAAAACCATTTTTGAGCAAGCGGGTGATTATAATTTCTTAAGCGCAACCAGCTATATATATCGTGGTGCATATTTTGTGCTTGCAGGAAATTATTTTGATATTGGATCTATAATTAAAAATATTGAGAAGGCATATAGAAGACCTAGTGATTTTTTTCCCAACAAAGATGTTCCGAAGATATCAGTTGGATATATCCCGCATATTGATGATTTAATGCATTTAAAGGGTTTTGACCATCCAGATTATATCAATTTAATTATTGAGTGTGATAAATATATTGGATCCTTGATAAAAACGCTAAAAGAAACAGGGTATTACAATGATACTGCCATAGGTATAATCACAGATCATGGAAATTATAAAGCAGAAAAAGTTATAGATTTGGAGCCTTTTTTTGAACAAACTGGTTTAATTCCTTACAATCCATTGGATGGTAAAGGGGATTTTGATGCAAATATTGGTTCTGTTGGATTTTTTAATTTTCCCGGAGATAGTTGGTATCATCATCCTACAATAAGTCAAATGCAGGAATTTAAAACCAATGGTATAAAAGGAAAGAAGGTAAATTTATTTGAAACCTTATGGAAAATTCCCGGAGTAAAGTATATGTATTATCGAGATGATAATAACAAACCTGAAAAGGGAATCATTCATATTGAAAAGCGGGATTATGATTCGGGGGAAATTTATAGAGCTAAAATAGAATATAAAGGATTTGGTAAAGATCAATATACCCGATATTTGTATGATGATAAAGAATTATATGGATATAAAAATTTTGAAGATTCATCAGAGATATTGGATAACGAGCCTCATAATATCGAAGAATGGTTGGAAGCAACTAATAATATTGATTTTCCTATGATAATTGATCAATTACCTCGCTATTTCAAAAATCCAAGATCATGTGATATAATTATATCTACTTTAGGTACTTATGGTTTTAACTATGAACATGGTAAAACAATTGGTCCATCTCCTTATTCACATGATATTGCTCTCAGAGATTCAATGATAGTCCCATTTATTATTGGTGGATCTCCCCAAATTCCCCAGAAAGAGCTTTCTTATTGCAAGACAACAGATATGGTACCAAGTTTATTGGAGTTATTAGGAATCAAACCAGATAACAGTGTCATTGGGAAATCTGTTTTTAATTATTAAAACTTATTTAATTGAAGAATTTCTTTATTACAACTTTCGAGAAATGATTTAAACAAGGAAGAATTATCATTGAATAATCAAATATTATCATATATTAAAAAGTGATAAGCATATCATGGTTAAAGCTACTAATATAATAATTGTACCAGAAACGCATTGGGACCGTGAAACTTTATATATATAATATGTAAAGCACGATTGGTATCTCCCTTTTCAAGAGTTTCGAGCTCGGCTTGTATTAATGATGGATAAGCTCTTAAATATCCTAAAAACTAATCCTAAATATAAGAATTTCACCATGGATGGGCAAACCATACCTATTGAGGATTATCTTGAAGTTTGCCCCGATCGTGAAGCTGAGATTAAAGAATATATACATGAAAAACGACTTTCTATTGGTCCGATGTATATATTGCCTGATGAGTTCTTAATTAGCGGAGAATCTATGATCAGAAATTTATTAATTGGTCATCAATATGCAAAAAAGTTAGGAAGAGTAATGAAAGCAGGATATATTCCAGACCCTTTTGGCCATATTGCTCAATTACCTCAAATTTTAAGAGGCTTTGAGATACCTTCTGTGCTATTTTGGAGGGGTTTTGGGAATGAATTTGAAGTAAATAATTTGAATGTAGAATTTAATTGGGATGCCCCTGGAAAAGCTGATTCGATTTTAGCGATAAATTTAATTTTAAGTTATGGTTCAGTAGCAAATTTAAATACTTCTAAAAAAGATGGTAAATATACGTCAGCACTTAATCTAATTAAAAGAACTGTTAAAAAATTTGAGAAATTTACTGCAACTCCATTTGTTTTGCTTAATAGTGGTTCTGATCATCATGAAGCTCGACCACAATTACCGGAAATCATTGAACAGTGGAATAAATGCTATCCGGATATACTAATGGAGCAAAATGATTTTGAACACTACATTAGTAAAGTTTTAAGTATTAAACCAGAATTAAATTCCTTCCAAGGTGAGCTAAGGGGAGGTAGATATGCTCATATTCTTACGGGAGTGCTTTCTGCCAGAATGTGGATTAAACAAAGGAATACTGAAATTGAATATTTATATGAAAAATATTGTGAGCCCCTCTCTGCAATTACATGGGCAATGGATAAGTACGGTCAATTTAAGTACCCCTATTCGTACATTTTAACAGGTTTGAAATGGTTAATCAAGAACCATCCTCACGATTCAATCTGTGGATGCAGTATTGACCAAGTTCATGACGAAATGAAAACAAGATTTGATTGGGCAGAACAAATTGGTGATGCTGTTTTTAAAAATTCAATGTTATATTTATTCAGACTTATTAATATAGAAGGTAATGAAAATAAAATTCCTTTTATAGTTTATAATCCTCTTCCTTGGATTAGAACTGATGTTGCCCACTTTACTATAATATCTCTTATTAAAAGAACAGGTTTTAAGGCTCCAGAAGATTTTAAAATTGTTGATTTAAAAGGAAATGAAATTGAATATCAATTTGTTAAAATTAAAGAAGAACCAAGATATACTCAAATAAATAATGTAAGTTTCTACTGTACGTTTTTAGCTAATGTTCCGGCATGTGGATATAGTATTTACTACTTAGCTCTTAAAGAAAAATCAAAAAAAGCTATACTTAATACTGAAGATTTTAAAATAACTAGATCAAGCTTAGAAAATGAATTTTATAGAGTTCAAGTTAATCTTAAAGGTAAAATTACTGTTACTGATAAAAAAAGCGGTACTATATATGATGATATCTGTACTTTTGAAGATGTTGGAGATTGGGGTGATGAATATGACTTTTCCGGTCCTAATGAAAACCAAACAGATTTGAAGTTCACATCTGAAGATTTAAATGTGCTATCAATAACCCCATATTTAGATGGCCCATCGCAAAAAGTGATGAAACTTAGTTTAAATCTGAATTTACCAGCTTCACTTTCAGAAGATCGCTATAATAGAGACGAATATCTTGTTTCAAATTTAATAAATCTTTATATTATCCTTTATAAAAATATCAAACGGATAGATTTTAAAATAGAAATACAAAATAATAGTAAAGATCATAGAATCCGAGTACTTTTTCCATCCAAAATCATCTCTAATACAATAGATTGTGATGGCCATTTTTTTGTTATTTCAAGGAATATTGAGTTACCAAAAGCAGAGAAATGGGCTCAAAATCCTTTACCTACAAATCATCAAAAAGATTTTATATCTTTAAGTGATAATTCAAAAACATTTTCAGTATTAAATAAAGGATTACCCGAATATGAGGCAATTAAGAACAAGGATGGCAGTATTTCATTAGCAATTACATTACTCCGTTGTATAGAGTGGTTATCACAGCCTAATATGGTTAATAGAGTAGAAAATGCTGGACCAGACTTAAATACTCCAAAAGCTCAATGCCTTGGAAAACATATTTTTGATATTTCGTTAGTTATTGAACAAAATAAGTCTAACTGGTTAGATTCAAAAGTTCACATTAAAGGAAAAGAATTTAATAATCCATTAAAACTTGTATTTCCCTCCATGGTAAATAGTCCAATAAGAACTTCTGATAGGGTAATTTTATTACCTTTTAGTTTGATAATTGATTTTGGGATAAGTGAACTTAATAAAATGGAATCATTTTTACCACCAAATTTTAGCTTCCTTGATATTGATAACAATAATGTTTTCCTTAGTGCTTTAAAGAAATCTGAAAAAGGTGATTTCTTAATAATTAGATGCTATAACTTATCTACACGCTCTCAAAAAGCTAATTTGAGATTTTATGAGAAATTCAACATTAAAGGTGCTGAAATCGTAAACTTATTAGAACAAAAACCTATACACGAAATTAAAGCCAGGGTTAATTTATTGGCTCAAAATACGCTTGAATTAATTATTGAAGCTCATGTTATTGCTACAATTAAGGTTGAGTTCATTAAGACATTACAAAATATAAAAAAAAATTCGTAAGGTTAAATTTTATTTTTGAATTCGATTTACAAGCCATTTTGGCATGACAAGAGATAAATAAGAAAGGATGTAAAAGATTATGGCAAACACCCATGCAACATAAACGAATTCGGAATAACCAGGATGATCAAATAAGACAATCATGAGGGTATCTCCTATAAACATTAAGAAGAATAAGATCATACAAATCATAGCATAAAACAATAAAATTAACCCAATACGAGTAATATTATCTTCTGTTTTTTTCATTACCTTACGACAGGTAATCGCGATCAGAATATAAATAATATAAGAATATAACACTAGGCTCATAGTGGAATATAATCTAATGTTAAGTAAGCCTTCATAATCCTCAGGAGGAACTCCCCACCAATTCCAAGGTAAGAAAAGCATCACTAGAACAACGACCCCAACTATTATTATTGGCAAAATCGCTTTACGTCTACTATTTGTTATGTAGCTTACAAATTTGAATAAGAAAATATCAGCAAAAATTACCATCCCATAGGCTAGTGGTAGAGATAATCTGTAAATTTCTTTATAAAAACCCGTAATTACAGACTCCGCTAACCCTACTGTGAGAATTACAATAGCAGCTGTAAGAAAAGTGAATACTATTGATAAATATAATGGTGCGGGAACTTTTCTTTGACGCCATTTTAAAAACATCTTTAAAGTAAGGAAAATGCTAAAAATTGAGAGGATAAAGTAATAGATGAATATCGGAAAAACACGTAAATCAAATGGTGTATAGGTCATAATTTATCAACTATAGTTATAAATTTTAATTATTTTATAAATATGTTATACCATTATGGATTTTTAAATTTAAAGGAGTTTTAACAATCTAATTAATACTCCATTTTTTGTGTTAATCACAAATATACTCTATATATAATAATATTGTTTATGTGAAACACTTTTTATACTATTATCTCTTAATTTTCTAATTCCTTATTATTAGAAATTATTGCATAAATTATGAAAAATTTTGATATAATCGTTATTGGAGCAGGTCCAGGAGGTTCGTTTGCTGCTAAGGCAGCTGCTGAAAATGGTTATTCCACCTGCTTAATTGAGAAAGAAAAATTGAGTGACCAGGGGAGATACAAAGCATGTGGTGGAGCAATAGCATGGGAGTTAGTAGATGAAATAGAGTACCCCGAGGGAAAAATAGCTCGAGTCATTGAATCTTTAGAACTTCACCATATAGATGGGGAAGATTTTTCTAAAAAAGGTAAAGGTGCAGTCGTATGGCGGAGTATTTTTGATAAATTTTTAACGGATATGGCCGTTAAAAATGGAGCTTTATTAAAAGAACAAGAAGCCCTCATTGATTTAAGTAAAGAAGGAGATTTTTATAAAATCATTACTAAAAAAGAGAGTTATACGGCTAAATATATAATTGCAGCGGATGGTGTTGCATCTCAAACTTTGAAATTGTTGAATTGGCCTTATTTTATTAGTGAAAATCTTATTTTAACGATTACTAAGGAAATGAAAACTGATAAATCATATATAAATCATGTTCTAGGGGAAGATACGGTCCATTTGTTTTTTGGAATTGAAAATCTTATACCTATTGGATATGCTTGGCTATTTCCAAAAGAAAATAATATCACTGTGGGATGGGGCAATCAAATTAACTTAATCAAAAATTCTAGAGAAGAGTTCAAAAAATTTACCTCACTTCCTTTTGTAAAACAAGCTCTAAAAAATTCTTATGAAGATATATTTAAACCACATTTAATTCCCGTAGGGTTGAGAACTAAACTTTATGAAGAAAATATATTTGCTGTTGGGGACGCTGCTGGGATTGTAGATCCAATTAGTGGAAAAGGAATACCATATGCTATGATGTCTGGTCAATTTGCTATTGAATCTATTAAATCCTGTGAAGAAAGAGATAAGCTTGATAAATTAGGAACCCAATATGAAAGAGCATTAGATAAAAAGTTTCTTAGAGTCTTAAAGGCTAAAAGAATGGCGAGAGATAAAATTTTTGAAAGTGATGAGTCGTTAAAGAAGTTTTTATCACTTTGGGAAAATCATCGCAGTTCAGAAATTGTTATGAGGAAACTGATTTAAAGAGGTTTAGCAACATATGAAATTTCCAGAATATGTGAAATATTATATTGAAAAAATAAATGATGCGATAAAAATAATTTACGATAAGAAATTAAAAGAAGTCAATAATAGCTTTTTACAAACTTATTATCGTGAATTAAAAGATTATTTTTTAGCAGGGGGAAAAAAAATTCGTCCGCTATTATGTATTGCTACTTTTAATGCGTTCAGTAAAGAGAAAAATGAGAAAATAATTTTTCCTAGTGTTGGTGTAGAATTTCTTCATAATGCTTCATTAATACATGATGATATTATAGATAAAGACAACTTTAGAAGAGGAAATCCTGCCTTTCATTATAGGTTTCAAAATTACCATAAGAATTATAATCTGAATAAGATGAATAATATTGATTTCGGTAATTCAATAGGTATAATTGGGGGTGATTCAGCATTTTTCTTAGGTTTAGATGCTTATTTCTATAACGATTTTAGTTGGGATTTGAATTTAAATGCTATAAATTATTATCAAAAGGCATTTATAGAAATTGCTAATGGAGTCTTGATTGAAACGGATATGGTAAATCGTAAAATTTTAGCAATAGAGGATTATATTAAAATGATTTCATTAAAAACGGGAGCTCTATTAGAAAAATCAATTTTAATAGGAGCAAACTACGCAAAGGTTCCAGAAAAATACAAAAATATGTTATCAACTTATGGTATTAATTTAGGAATTATTTTTCAAATCATTGACGATATTTTAGGAACTTTTGGGGATGAAAAGGTTACAGGAAAGCCTACAGAGGGGGATATTAGAGAAGGAAAGAAAACTTGCTTATTAATTGAAGCGTATAGTAAGTTGAAACATGATGATGTGGATCGCCTTAATCAGTTAATCGAGAAACAAGAGATAATAGATTCAGATGTAAATGAAATTAAGGAGCTATTCCTGAAAGCAGATGTAATTAATTCAAGTAAAACACTAGCAAATAAATATTACGAAGAAGCAAAAAACTCACTTGAAAGATTAGAGCCTGTAATAAATAACACGGATTTGGAGTTTTTTAATGATTTATTAAATTTTGTTGTTAATAGAAAGTTTTAGTATTTTTCTTTAAAGATTTTTTTTTAAAAAATCACTAAAATAATTAAATATTATTCAGAAATAATATAATTCAAATAATAATAGTGAGAGAATAAAGTGTTAATTGCAATTACAGGTGCCTCAGGGATAATACTTGCGGTTAAATTATTAGAAAAACTAAAAATTAAGGATATTAAAACTGAATTAATAATTTCAAAAGTAGCTGAAAAAATCATTAAGATTGAATCCGATTATACAATCGAAGATATTCGAAAATTAGCAGATAAAAACTATAATACTGACGATTTAACGGCACCACCAGCTAGTGGTTCTTATAAAGTAAATGCAATGATTATCATACCTTGTTCAATGAAAACCTTAGCTTCTATCGCGAATGGCTATGCTGATAATTTGATTACAAGAGCTGCAGATGTAATGATAAAAGAGAATAGAAAATTAATCCTTGTGGTAAGAGAAAGTCCTTTTAGTGCAATTCATTTGGAAAACATGCTTAAATTATCCAAACTTGGAGTTTTAATTGCTCCTCCGATTCCTTCTTATTATATTAAACCTAAAAATATTGATGAACTTAATGAATATTTTGTGGGTAGAATTTTAGATCATGTGGGTATTGAAAGCGGGATAAAAAGATGGGGGGAGTATTAAACTAGCAATTGACTTAAGTTTTAATTGAATATAATGAGATAGAATTATTAGTTTTGATTTAACCACTGATTAAGTTTTCCAAGGACGATGTACTTTTTCTGATTACCTTTCAACTCGCTTATGTTCTTAAGATTCATTAACCATAAGCTAGAACGTAATTCGTTTTTTAATGTCTTTATTTCCTTAATTGTATTTGAGATTGTATTACTTTTCATATCTTCCCATGCGGTTTTAAGGAATTTGTATGCAAAACCACTTATATCTGCTCCTAACGCTATACTTTTAGCGATATCCAAACCTGTTTTTAAGCCCCCTGTTGCAATTATGAGCTTTTGTGATGTTTTTCTCACATTTAATATACTGATTGGTGTTGGTATACCCCATTCCCTAAAAACCTCTGCAGGATTACGTGAATACTTTTCATTATCAAAATTATCCCGATTAGATTCTATAGCTGCAAAACTAGTGCCTCCAGTTCCACCAATGTCATAACCATCAAAACCGAGTTTCTCTAAAATTATTGCAACTTCTTGATTGAAGCCGGTTCCTACTTCTTTTGCAATAATCGGAATTTTGTAGGTCTTTCTAATTTTTTCGAAATTCTTATAGAAATATTTATATGAAATATCCCCTTTGTCTTGAACTAGTTCATGTAGGGCATTGAAATGAACAGCCATAACATCAGCATTAACCATTTCAATACACTTTTTAAAATCTTCATCATTAAAATTAGGATCACTTATCTGGCCTATACCTAAATTTCCAATTATAGGGATATTTGGAGCCACCTTCCTCACTACCTCGAAGGATTCAATCGACGTAGGATCCATTAATCCAACTCGTTGGCTACCTACACTCATAATTATATTTTCTGCTTCAGCTGCTTTTGCTAAAATTTCGTTAATTTTTCCGGATAAAGCATGTCCACCCGTGATAGCTGCGATGCAAATTGGAGCAGAAATCATTTTATTGAAAAATCTGGTAGAGAGATTAATTTCACTAAAACCTATTTCCGGAAGTGGGTAGTGGAGCAACTTGATATCCTTAAAATGGTTTATCATATGTTGCACGTCATATTCTATCGGAATTTTTAAATGATCTAATTTTCTTTCTTTAATATCTTCTAATTTATCTCGATTTGAAATATTTATTTTTGTACATATTAAATCTTTAGATTTTAAAGCTTTCATGATAAAATCCTCTTTCATACCGTTTATGATTTGAACAGGAATACTTTTTTTACAAATTTTTTTAATAATATCAATCTTTCCACGGATTCCTCCAGTAACATCGATTTTATTCCCTAAATTAGCTAACTTTAAATTATCCAACTCATCGTAATTAATTTCAGATACTAATATTGGATAACTTTCTTCTTCATTTTTAGTACGTATAAATATTCCATCCTTTTCAATTGCAAATATGACTTTCGAAACTTTATAACGCTTTAATTTTTTACATAATTCCAATATTATTTTATCTCCCGAAATAATTGAAAAAAAACCTTTTGCATCAAAAATGATATCGCCATATAAGATAGGTAATAATTCAATGTCCAGTGCCGTTTCAATTATAGCAATCGAAGATATTGAGATTTTTTCAGAATTCTTGAAAAAAATGCTAGAAGGCTGAAAAGGAATCACAGGAAATTTTTTTTCTAAAAATTTATTGATAAGTAGTGAATTTAATTTATTCATGGCCTCATGAGTTTCTGAAAGCCCTAATACTTGATTTTCAATTGAAGCATTCATTCCTTCAGAAATTCTGTATTTTTTTGCTAGGGGATGGCCAAAAGATCCCCCTCCATGAATTAAAATAAGGGGTTTCTTATAATTTATAATTTGATTAATTGAATTTTCTATTACGTTTTCTCTTATTGAAAATGGTTTATTTTTATCAGTTAATATGCTTCCACCTAATTTTAAAATTACTACTTCATTATTCTTTCGCAATTTTTATTCTCTCTCATCCTATCATGGTTTTCCAAACATCATATCCTTCTTTTTCAATGGCATTGGCAATTTTTTCTTGTATTTTCTCATTTTCTGCTAAAGCTATAACTAAACCACCTCGACCAGTTCCAGTCATTTTAGCACCAACTGCTCCATTTTTCAAAGCTATATTTACTAACTTATCATTGATTTCTCCCGATACCGTGATCTCTTGTAGTAGTTTGTGATTTTGATTCATTAAGTTACCAATTGTGCCAATATCTCCTTCAAGTAAAGCTTTTTTAGCTAGTTTTGCTATTTCTTTATACTTAAAGAAGATTTTTTCAAACTTTTCAGGATTTTCTTCCTTTAAACGGCGAACATCAGCCACTACTTCCGTTGTTGAGGCTGTAATTCCTGAATTTGCTATTAATAAGGGTACTTTTTTTGGCATTTGTAAAAGATCCATTGTATTTTTGCCCCCACTTAGGTTTTTAACAAACCAAATCAACCCACCATATGTAGAAGCTGTATTATCAATTCCAGAAGGTGTTCCATGGTATGCTTTCTCTCCCTCATATGCTGCGTTGTTAATCTTTTCGTTATCTAAATCAAGATTAAATGCATTGTTTAACGCACGAGCTAATGATGTACATTGAGCTGCAGAAGCTCCAACCCCACTTGCAGCAATTAAGTCGCCAGAAAAAGTAATTTCAAGTTTTTTATTATTTAGATCAATCTTTAAATGATCAATTACATTCATTATTGATTGCATTGCTTCATTGTATTTTGCTTTTTTGTATCCGGGAGTAGCAGGTCTCTGATCATTGACAGTATATCCTTTTCCATCGGAAACCTTAACCTCTGCGATTGTATAAGAACCTAATGCGGAAGCTATTGCAGGGAGCCCAAAAACCACAAAATGTTCCCCGAATAAGATTGTTTTTCCATAACCCCTCCCAGTACCCAATTATTTCACCTCTACAATTCCTTCTGAACCATTAACAAGTAAATTTTGTCCCGTTTTAATATTATTTATATCAATTTTATCTACGCAAGGAATTTCGCTGATTATACAACCTACCGCTATGATTGTATCAATTTGTTTATTTACAATTGCTGCAGGGGCTGTGCTATTTTTCATCATTCTATACATGGTATAAGATCCAACGGTAGAACCTTTACCAGATGGAAATACTAAAACTTTTCCAATGATAGATTGCCCTTCAAGTTCATGGCCAACCTCAACAATCTTACCAGTATCAGGATCAACACCTCCATAAAATGAAATTGCTTCTTTTGTTACAATTGCTTCCCCTTCAGCAATTCCTTTATATATTTTTCTTCCTTTTAATTTCATTTTATAGCCTCTTTAATACAATCTTCAATTGTGCCAATTTTTACTTTAAATTTGTTCTTTGCACGACCATAATAACACGCCTTAGCAGAATCAACCATAATTCCTTTGAATCGTCCTTTTATTGGAGCTACAACACAGCACGTATCTGCAGCGAATTTTGCTCCCGCTTGTTCAATAGTTTTAGAATAACCTGCTTCATCAGCAATCCTTTTTGTAGGTCTTGCGGTAGTAATCCAAAATTCTTTGTTTACTTTTTTCCCTTCTAATAAACTCGCTATTTTTGCGATTTCGTGAATTGAAGCATGAGGACACCCAATACTTACAAAATCCACTTCTATATCATTATCAATAAGTTCCGAACGAGCTTTATCTAAATTAACTTTTTTGATTTCAAATAAAATCTCGCTTGGTCGGGAGTATTTATCATATTCGGGGGTAATCCCTTCCATATGAAATAATGCCGTACCTCCATAAGTAGCCACGGAAGCACAGAATGATTTAAGCTCTTCAACGGTGGCTGAAGGAATCCCAACTATATAGGGGATTTTCTTTCCTAATTCTACTAATTTATCACCAATTATTTTTCCTAATACACCAAATTCATCAGTCCCTTTGAGAGCACAATTTATCTTTACTAAAACTTGACCATGGCGATTTTTATCCAAATGATAGCCATAATTAGGTGTTTTTCCAGTTATTGCGGAAGCTAATGCGCTTGGTCCTCCTTCTCGATTTGTTCGTGCTCCAATAACAGAGTTTGCATAACAGACAGCACTACTTTCAGCCCATGCAAGATGTTGTCCAAAATGTGGGGAATTTCCGATTAAATAAGGGGTACAAGAACACGTGGTAATTATCCCCATTCTAGCAAATGCATCAATCGCACGATTTTGATTCTTAGCAAATCCCTCATCTATTCCTAACAGACGCCAATTTTCACGATCCATTCCCGCTGGATTTAAAGTTGTTAAAACTCTAACTTTTCCATCTTCTGCCATTTCACTTAAAAATTCCAAACCCGCTTCTCCTAAATTATCGTATGAGACACCAGCTATCTGAACTCCTGAAACTTCAACCATCGATTCAGCATTAAAAATCTCACCTAAGGTCGATAAAATTTCCATAGATTTCTGAGCTGCTTTCCCATATTTACCATCGAGCATATCTTGCTCTTCTGAGGTTAAGTTCATTTTGATCTAATCCTTTTTACTAAAATATTTGTTAATATCAACCTTAGGAAATTCGGCAATATCAAAACTCTTTCCTTTCACTACTAGGGGTTTAGTTAAATCAAATCCTATTTTCGTAGTCATTTTTGTTCCAGGTTCAGCACTCGGATCTAAACTGCTTCCTGGTTCTTTATCTTTAACAACCATTTTAATATCTCCTTGAAAGCGAGTTGCCATTGCCCATTCTACTGAAAGAGGATTATAAATATCAATATCTTTATCCACAATAAAAACATGTTTACAGCTTGTATGCCCAGCAAATGCACCTTCTATTGCTTTTTTACCATCTTCCTCTGAATGTTTATCAATTTGAACTATTGCATGCAACCAAGAACATCCACCAGGATTTACATTCACATCTATACACTTAACACCTGTTTCATTTACTTTTTTAAAAATAGTAGGTTCTCGAGGCATTCCCATCAACAATTTATGCTCAAGCGCGCCAGGTAGTAGAGCTTGCCATATAGCATCATTTCTATGAGTAATTTTTTTAACTTCAAAAACAGGTTCTTCCCTAATCACATCATAAGTTTCCGTTAAGTCAACAAAAGGCCCTTCAGCATGTTTTTCTTCTAAAAATACGCGTCCTTCTAAGATAAATTCTGCTTCAGCAGGTATTAGGAGATCTACTGATTTCGCTTTAACAAGTTTAATAGGTTCTAATGCGTTTGCTATATGTAATTCGTCAACACCGATATCTACTGATGTTGCTCCAGCAATTAGAATGTTTGGCGTATTTCCTATGCAAAAAGCCACATCTAATTCTCTATTCCTTTCTAAAAATTTATCAAAATGGCGTCCTCTAACAATTCTGGTTGAAAACTTATCTTTAGAGATCTGCATTGCTCTATGAAAATCCATATTTTGGCCGTAATCCGGATCTCTAGTAATGACTACAGCAGAGCTAATATAATTTCCACCATCTTTTTCACAATGGAATAAGATGGGTAATTGATCTAAATTGACATTTGATTCGATAACTTCTTGACAAGGAGCATTAGACACGATCTCTGGTTCTGAGTGATCAGAAATAGCTTTTTTGAGCATGGGTATAAGATCTGCGGAAGACACTCCGAAATATGAAGCTACGACTTCCTTGCTGCAAAAAAGGTTACCAGCCACTCGATATTCAGAATCTTTTACATTATTGAAAATCACTGGCATTGGTTCTATTTCTTTTAAAATTCCAGAGATCTCTAATTTCTTTGAGACTTCAACATCTACATTCTGAAGAAGCCCTTCCTCATCAATTTTTTTTAAATATTCTCTAAATCCCATAAATTTCATCTCGACA
>SMTZ1_10004787_pt1 | contig 29733 bp, 31 predicted proteins | sample DeeMarSWOR136_30_FD_25667 | JGI IMG/M metagenome (IMG submission 25667) | reverse complement strand
TTTGATATCTCTACAATCTGGGTATAAAGACCTCTCCAGCCGCCCGTTGCACGGAACAACCATAGATTGGGAAATACATCATGAGGGAACGCAATACCAAAGCCGATTCTCGCTGCAGTATCCGTCGCAGCATACCATCCCTGTTTAACGTCGGGCATATAGATGTGAATATCAGCCAGAGTACCATTGGGAGGCATCATGCGCAGGTCGATTTTCTGCCCTTTTCGAGCCATGAGGTACGGCCATTCAAACTCCGTTCCACCATCACAGAGGAGCGAGCTCCACTTGTCAGTGATGGCGCGCTTGGCCGGAAGGTCCAGGTATGTACTCGGCGATGAACTTAGAGCCGGATGTATGTTCCATAGGAAATCAATCGGTGTTACACCAAGATTGGTGTAACGGTACTGCACGCGGCAGATGGACTCGTCCGCGCGCAGCACAATCGTCTTTTCGAATCGCGTTGAATAGACACGACCGTAATTGACAAACCGAACCGCTGCACTGTCCGCTCCAGTTTCGACTATCTCCCACACAGCGGGTTGCGACCAGACTTCACCATGGTCGGGCAGCACGTCACCGAACAGTACCTCAGTGGGTACATCGTTAGGAACAAGCTCGTCCCACCCACCAGACCATACATCGTCGAAATGCGCCCCGAACTGCTGAACCTGCGGCGCCACATGCGGGTTGTGCCAGAGCATATTGCGGTTCGAGGGCTTATGGATTATGTTCCAGACCTTGGCGCCCAGCTGTGGCAGCACATCGAGACAGAGGTGCTCATTCTCCAGTTGTACCACCTGCAGGCCTCGGTAGGACCAGTCTGTGTTTACGCGTGCAACCATTTTCAAGCCTCCAGATCAAGCGTCGTCGCCTGTTTAAAAGTAACGCATGGAAGATGGACTGTATCGCAATATCAATTACATTGTTCGGAGCTCCAATAATTCGAGGTACGTTAACATACGCGTCCATAGCTGGGGAAAACCCGTCGTGCACCCATAAATGATTTCCAACTATTATTTCTGAGAGAAAAGGTCAGCTTGTCCATAAACATGCTACTCGGAACAGGGTGTTCCGTCAACTTTCCTTGATATATTTACATGATCCGGGTCAGAAAAAAAGTGATGCGCAGAGAATTAAGTATGCTGTGCAATAGAGTGAGTAAAGGTTTTTACTCTTATTTCATGGTCTTTGAGAGGGGGGCTCTACTAGAGGGCAAGTCTTATTGTATATTGGAGCCTGCTCGAAAAGCACTTACAATAGTTATTGTAATTGTGAAAGGCTATGATATCATTTTGAAACAGTGAGATGCTTGTGGATTAAGCGTCGTGAAGGAGAAAATTACATCAAAGGAGGGATTGACATGAAAGAGAAAAAGTTCGTACTGATCTTTCTCGCCGTGGTACTCGTTTTTTCGCTGAGCATTGCCAGTGCCGGCGCTCGAAAGGAAAAGGTTACTGAGAAGGATATGTACAACGTCGCCTTCTCCAATGTGTGGGAAGGAAACACGTGGGGCGTTCAGAGCAAAGCGGAGTTCTATGCTGAGGTCGATCGGCAAAAGGCTGCCGGACGTGTGGATAATGTGTACTATGCCAATGCTGAATTTAACGCAGAGAAGCAAGTTTCTGACCTGGAAGATCTCCTGACAAAGGACATCGATATTCTCATTATCCAGCCAGTGAACCCGCCTGCTGTATCGAGCGTCATAGAGGATTTCTATGACAGAGGAACGATCATTATCCCATGCGTCTCCCCTCTTGTGACCGACAAGTATACCGCAAGTCTCATGTCGGATGACAGGGAATTCGGGGAGACCGGTGCGAAATTCCTCGTAGAGGCACTTGACGGTAAAGGAAACATCATCGCTCTCGACGGCATGGACGGAATAACCGTGGCAATCAACCGCTGGGAAGGGGCAAAATCGGTATTCGACAAATACCCGGGAATCAAGATCTTGGGCAAGACCTTTGCGGACTGGGATTATGCAAAGGGCAAGGCAGCATCCGAGAACTTCCTCGCTGCATTTCCCAATATCGACGGTGTGTGGGCCTCTGGAGGAGCAATGACCCAGGGAGCCATTGAGGCATTTGTGGAGGCTGGAAGACCGCTCGTGCCCATGTCTGGAGAGGACAACAACGGGTTTCTGAAGCTGTGGAAGAAGTACAAGGGCCAGGATAAGTTTACGGCAGTGGGGTGCTCGATGCCGACATACTTCTTCGCCGAGGGGTTGAAACTCGGTCTCGACATAGCTGAGGGTAAGACTGAAGTGGGCGTAGATATCGAAAAGGATCAGGTCCTCCACGTCTACACAATAACAGAGGACAACCTCGGCCAGTACGTGAGACCGGACCTTCCGGATTCTTTCTGGGCGAATACCCATATGGACGAGGATCAGATCAAAGCGCTCTTTCCTGGAGAGTAACAGAACAATTGTGCTTTTATTCTGATTGTGAAAATGCTGCTCCAACTGAGAGGAATCACAAAGAGGTTTCCCGGTGTCATTGCGCTGAACAGTGTGGATATCGATTTCATAAGGGGTGAGATTCACGCACTCGTCGGTGAAAATGGTGCAGGGAAAACCACACTCATCAAGGTAATAGGAGGCAAGTACCAGCCTGATTCGGGGGACATCCTGTTCAAAGGGGAGAAGGTGCGAATCCCCGATCCCCACAAAGCGCTCCAAATGGGCATCAGCACCGTGTATCAGGAGTACAACCTGCTCCCAGATCTCAGGGTCATCGAAAATATCATGCTCGGCTGCGAGCCTCTCGGCAAGTTTAAAAAAATAGACTGGAGGCAGGCAGCGGCTTTCTGCAAGAATCTGATGTCCAGAATGGGAGTTGAGGTTGATCTCCACCAGTACGTGAGCGAGCTCGGTGCTGCCGAGGCAAAAATTGTCGAGATATTGAAAGCCCTCGTTACAGAAGCTGAAGTCGTCATCATGGATGAGCCCACCGCCGCTCTCCCAGAGCATGATGTAGACTCACTCTTCTCACTTATAGAATCATTGAAAAAGAATGACGTCACAGTCATCTATATCTCCCACAGGATCGAAGAAATTTTCAGTGTTGCAGACAGAGTTTCTGTTCTCAAGGATGGGAATATGGTTGGCACACACCGCGTGCATCAGATCAGCAGCGATCATCTTATAAAGTCGATGGTTGGCCGGGAGCTCCAGGATATTTACACCATTCGGGCAAGAGAGGTCTCACCAAAGGTGGTGCTTTCCGTCCGTGATCTGCAGGATGGGCACAGACTAAAGGGTGTGACCTTTGATCTGCACGAGGGAGAGATACTGGGAATCGGAGGCATGACAGGAAACGGACAGAGGGAGCTTATACGAACTCTTTTTGGCGCACACAGGACAACCCATGGAGAAATCAGTATTCATGGAGATGTTGTTTCTATTGACTCTCCGCAAAAGGCTATGAAACTGGGAATAGGTTTCTTACCGGACGACAGGAGGAACGAGGGGCTTGCAGTAACACAACCGGTCCGCAGAAATATTTCTTTGCCCTCACTCCACCTCAGGCAGGATGCAGGCATAATACGTGGCAGGGAAGAGAAAAAAGTTGTAGAGGAAATGGTGGACAAGCTCGGGATAAAGGTAACCTCCATCCTCCAGAAAATAGAAAGCTTGAGTGGTGGAAACCAGCAGAGGGTGGTTCTGGCAAAATGGCTTCCTCTGAATCCAAAAATTCTTCTCTTCCACGAGCCCACATTGGGTATCGATGTGGGTGCGAAGGTCGAGATCTATAGGCTTATAAACGGTTTTGCAGAGAGCGGGGTTTCCATCATAATGGTAACGAGCGATATGATGGAGCTGCTTCACGTACCGGACAGGATACTTGTATTCTACAACGGCTCCGTCTCGCGTGAATTTCTGAGGAAGGACGCTACTGAAGAGGCAGTTATGTTTGCCGCGAGCGGAAACGGGGAGGCACATGGAGGTTGAGAAGATATACAGGGGGAAACTTGCTGGTTTTATCACTCGCATAATCCACCCCGAGCGTCATTCGGCCTCAATGATCTGGATGGTTTTGCTCTTTCTCGTAATCATCGTGGTAGCCATAGTTCCGGATTTTATCCATCCAAGGAACATTTCCAACGTCCTCATTCAAATGGTACCACTGAGCCTTGTGAGCATTGGCCAGACCTTTGTCATTCTCGCCGGTGGTATCGATCTATCAATCGGACCCCAGGTGAGCCTTATTACTGTACTGGCCTCCAACCTCATGCAGGATACCCTGTGGATGATTTGTGCAACGGTGCTCTTGTGTCTGCTGTGCGGTATTGTCTTCGGGTTTGTAAACGGCATTCTCGCGCACTATGTGAATATACCACCGCTTATTGTCACCTTATGTACCGGATTCATATTCCAGGGAATTGCATTTGCCCTTCACAAAACCACAGGAGGTCATATCCCGGATGTTGTCCATGAAGTGCTCACTGCATCGTGGTGGATACTTTCCGTGCCCCTTCTTATATTCATTGTTTTCATTTTTATAGGACTTTGGGTGCTCAACCGCACACGGTACGGGAGGTATGTTTATGCTCTCGGTGGGAACGAAGAGGTGCTCGGGAATGCAGGAGTGAATATCGGAAGAGTGAAGATTGCTACATACACAATCGCGGGGTTTCTCGCTTCCATCACCGGTGTATATCTTGCAGCGAGGCTGAAGAGCGGCGGTGCACACTATGGCACCGCTTTCACCCTCAACTCGATCACTGCGGTTGTCGTTGGCGGAACCACCCTGGGAGGAGGGCAGGGAGGGCTCTCAGGAACGATCGCAGGCGGGATAATCGTATCCATGCTGAATAATGTGCTGAACAATGTGAGCTTCAGGTATGGATTTCAATCATCCTACTACAAGAATATCCTCACAGGAATTATTCTGATCATAGCGATGCTTTTCTACAGGAAGAAGAGATGAGAGACAAAGATCATGCGTTGAAAAGCAGAGGGATCGTTGTCTTTTTCTTGAAGGGTTATGGAGTCTTCGCAGGGTTGATCCTGCTCCTTATCATATCCGCGATTGTTTCGCCACAGTCTTTCAATGCCACGGACCTATTGAACCTGGGAAAGCAGGCAGCCGGGCTCGGGATAGTATCCATTGGTCAAACGATTGTGATCCTTACCGGCGGCATCGATCTATCCGTAGGATCGATCATCTCATTTATCCATGTCTTTTCAGTGGGAACGATTCTTGGGAGAGCACATCTCGTGTTTCCTGTCTCAGCTCTCTGCCTCATCATGGGGCTCGCTGTGGGCTGCTGCAATGGTCTCGGTGTTACGAAAGCCAGGATATCTCCTTTTGTTATGACTCTCTGTATGGACCTGATCCTGCGGGGACTCTACCTCATCTACACGAAAGGGCAGCCACGGGGTATTGTCCCCGATAATCTCAGGTTTATTGGGCGGGGAAGGGTGCTGAGCATATTGCCTGTTGCATTTATCATCTGGCTTCTTCTCTCAGCTCTCTTCATCTTCATTCTCAGGAAAACGACCTTTGGTGCCAGGATATATGCCATAGGTGCGAATGCGAGGACCGCCTACCTCTCCGGAGTGAAGAACGAAAGAATCATCTTCACGATCTACGCCCTCTCAGGGTTCTGTGCGAGTATCGCGGCAATAATCCTCACCGGTGACGTGGGGGCAGTTTCCCTGGGACTCGGAGGAGACTACGCCCTCGACTCGATCGCAGCAGTCGTCATCGGAGGGACCTCATTCGTGGGCGGCATCGGCGGAGTGGAGGGAACGATTGCAGGAGCTTTTATTATCAAGCTCCTCACCGCGCTTCTGCAAAAGGTGAATATCTCACACTCGGGTCGGCTTATAATACAGGGTATGCTCATCCTTGTGATTGTTGGGGTATACTCACGAAGATCAAGAACTTAAGGAGGGAGTTCGGCAATGGATAAATTAGGAGTTGGAATTATCGGGACAGGCTGGGTCTCTGGCGAATACATCAGAGCCTTCTCCATGAATCCTCACACAGAGATAGTTGCAATCTGCAGCCGCAGCAAAGAGAGAGCAGCCGCCAGAGCAGCTGAGTACAAACTGGACAGATGCACCTTTGTGAAGGATCCAGAGGACATGATGAAACTGCCTGGTATCGACATAGTATGCATCAATACCCCCAATTTTCTCCATGCTGAGCAGACAATTCTGGCTGCAGAGTATAAGAAACACATAGTGATCGAAAAACCGATTGCAATACACTGGCAGGACATGAAGAGGATGAAAGAGGCTGTTGATAAAGCAGGGGTTACAACTATTGTCGGTTTTGTTCTTCGCTGGAATCCACTTTTCGAGACTGTAAAAAGACTGATCAACGATGATGTCCTTGGCAGGATATTTTATGCAGAGGTGGATTACCTGCACCACATTACGCCAGCGTACCATTGTTATCCATGGTCAATTAAAAAAGAGACCGGTGGATCAATACTCCATGTAGGCGGTTGTCATGCAGTAGACGGGCTGAGATGGTTTATTAATGATGAAGCAGTTGAAGTTGTTGCATTATCCGGTCATTATCATCCCGATTTTGAGCAAGATACGACGATCACACTTCTCACAAAGTTCAAAAATGGAGCCATGGGTAAGGTCTGTGCCTCTCAGGATATAGCCTGTCCGTATATTTTTAACCTGGAAGTGTTCGGTAACAAAGGGACTGTCAGGAACAACAAGCTTTGGGCGAGCGAGAGGTTTCCCGGGCAGGAGGGTTGGATCACGATTCCCACAACCATTCCCGATTCAGGAGATGTAACGCACCATCCTTTTCCCGGAGAAATCGACCATCTTGTCGATTGCATATTCAACAACAAAAAAACGATCGTAGATTTGGATGACGCTATTAAAACATTTGAGATTATTGAAGCCGCAAATATGAGTGCAGGGCAGGGTGGTGTGCCGGTAAAGCTCCCCCTTGGCTGGTAAAGGATCCTGTCAATCTGCCCTTGAGCTGGGAACACTGTCATGGAAATATTGAACAGATACGGGTGGAATGCTGACTGGCAGGAAGTGTATCGTTCCATCGGCATTGAATTGCCTGCAGGACGTATAACCGGTCAGTACCGCCGGTTTCTGAAGTGCCTCACCACTCATGGTGAGATCATGGCAGAAGTATCCGGACGGCTCAGCTACACGAGCGAGAGTGCTGCAGACCTGCCCGTTACCGGAGACTGGGTACTGGTTCTCATGGAGGAAGGAACCGAAACTGGCCTCATCTACGATGTGCTGCCCAGAAAATCATGGGTGGCGCGGCGGAGGAGCGAAAACCCTCACGAAGAACAGCTCATAGGTGCAAATGTCGACTTCCTCTGCATCGTGAGTGCCCTCGACGAGACCCTGAACCTGAACCGTGTCGAACGCTATATGCTTCTCGCCGCCGAAGGGCAGGTTGCGCCTGTACTGCTTTTCAATAAGATGGATCTCTGCAAGAACCCGATTGAGGTAAAGGGTGGTATTGAAAACCGGTTTTCTGATACACCGGTTCGGTATCTCAGCTGCAGTAACGGTACGGGACTCGAGGAAGTAAAAGACCTTCTGCAGCCGCAGAGCACCTATGCTTTTGTGGGACCTTCAGGTGTGGGAAAGTCGACTATCATCAACTACCTCCTTGGCGAAGAGAAGCAGAAGACCGGTGCCGTACGTGACATTGATCATAGGGGACGGCACATCACCTCCTCACGGGAACTCTTCCTCACGTCCAGCGGCGCCATACTGCTGGATACCCCTGGACTGCGGGAACTGGCACTGACGGGGGAGGAGTCAGCACTTGATGAAGTGCATGCAGCAATTGCTGCGGCAGCGCAGAACTGCCGGTTCAGTGACTGTACCCACACGGTGGAACAGGGTTGTGCCGTCATCGAAGGCGTTGAAGAAGGTGCCATTCCCGCAGAGCAGTATGAAAACTATCTTAAAATGAGAAAGGAACTGCAGTATCTTGAACGAAAAGAAGAGCAGGCAGGAAGCTTTAACGCCAAGAAGAGATGGAAGAGCATCTCCAAACAGATTAAACAGCTCAAGGAGCGTAAAAGATAGAGTACTGCTCGGTACCTGATTCAAGGTCTCATTCAGGTTCCCAAGCTGTAAGTCCAATCTGCGGAGCATGCCGGGGGCTCGACACCCCTTTTTCCGCCCAACTGGAACTCCTCAGCGATCCCTTTCAAGCAGGTTGATTATCTTCCTGGCGAACAGATGACAGTGCCCGCCCGTGCGAGCGGTTACCAGGTCTTCATCCACCACCACGTTCTCATCCACATACACGGCGCCCATGTTCTTCACATCACCGAGAAGGTTGTTGTGCACAACGACCCTTCTCCCCCTGACCAGGTCCGGGACAGGTGCAAGAAGCCACATGCCGTGACAGATGATTCCCTTGACGATATTCTTGTTTGCGAACGCGCGTTTCATGAACTCGCATGCCGGGGGTAGTTTGGTAATATCTTCAGTGTACCGCAATCTGTCTGCCACCATTCCCGCAGGGACGATGATGGCTGAGAATCGGCTCAGGGCACTGTCATCCAGTTCCTCAAAACTTTCGCTGCAGGTCATCTCAGCCCTGTACTCGTGACCCTCGAACGTGAGGGTGTCCTGCCCCCACAGGCGAGTGAGGAAATGTACCTCGGCGCCTTCTTCCGGGAACCTCAGCTGGTAATAAAAAATTTCGTTCTCATAAAAATCCCCTTCCAGGAGGATTCCTATTTTCTTGCCTTGCAGCTTCATACCCGTCTCCCGTTCACGGTTAAGTTCCGTAAAATTTGGCGATTTCGTTGTAGTATTCCCCTGCTTTGTTGAATCCCACGTATATGGTCAGGAACAGAAGGAGTTCGAAGAGCTCTTCCTTGGTGATTCTCTGTTTTCTTGCCATCATGAGATGGTTTTCGAAGGGCTTCCCGTGAATTTGTTCGACCACGTCCACGACGATGGCGAACATGACCTTCGTGCGTTGATCGATCAGCGGGGTTTTATACGCCTTCCCAGAGGTTTCGAGACAGAGCTCTGCAAAGGCGGGGTTCATTTTTTTCAAACCGGTTACCAGTTCCGGGTCACCCAGTACCGCATTCTCCCAAAGGCCCGGGGGCTCCTCCTGCACTTCATTCTGCAGTTTGCTGGCCATCTCGAAAAGTATGGGTTCCCTTGTCTCGACGAGATCCTCGAAATAGAGGGGCATTTCAGTGAGGATGTAGTCTCTGGCAGCTTCCAGAGATTTCATATCCACCCAGGTTTGATCTGCCATGAATACCGAGGTGTCGTAAATTCCCTCGAAGCCACGGTACACGTCGTACTGCAGGCACCCCGGACGCTTTTCCAACCGCCGCTTCAATTCCAGGCTCCCCCGCCGGATTGCTTCACTCTTCTCCGGCCTCGCTTTCATTTTTACCACGAGCTTTACGTTCCCTTCCTCTATTTCTGCGGAATTTCTGGAAGGCCCGCTGATTTTGACGGTTACTTCAAACCCGCCGTCGAACAGGGCGGCTGCGCCGGCCATGAAATCCTGGAAATATTTGGTGGCAAGGTGTTCGTCAATCGCCTTTTGATCTTTCCATTTCTCCTGGAGCACGAAATAGGATGAAGTTCGTTCGTTTTTATAGATATTTTTTTTACTCCGAAACAGGTCATAGCTGAGACAGCCGCGCTCGCTCCTGGTTTCTTCGAGAAAATCCAGGATCACTTTTTCCGCTTTTTCTTCCTTGCCCGATTTTGACTTCATCCTCGTCAGAACGGTTACGTTTTCCTCTTTCTCAAGGTGCCTGCTGTATTTGATATTGAAGTTTTTCAGCACGTTGTCCGGAAGCCCGGAGTTCAGAACGCCCCCTGCTGCGATCCCGTGTAGAGGAAACCCGCCGAAAAATACATACACGTTCTCTTCGGGCACATTTGTCACTCGGGACAGTGTCCTCGTGTATTCGCGTGCAAGGACCTTTTTTTGTTTTTCTTCCAATTCCAACGCATTGATCATGATGACCGGCATGTCTTACTCCTTTTTAACCCTTGCAGGATTTCAACTCAGGTTGGAACATAGGGAGTACATATCATAACTTCGAAGAGATCTTTTGCGCCTTCTTTCGGGGGCGTGAGCATTTCCGGAGCGGCTTTCATGAAGGCGTTGAAATGCCCGGTTGCCATATGCTCCCTGATCGCCTCGAATCCCCTCCATTGCTCGTAGAGCATGAAAAGCTCGGAGTCGGTTTTGTTCCTGTACAAGTCGTAACCCACACATCCGTCTTCTTCGTTCGAGGGTTCGAGTATGAGTGCTCTGGAACGGTTCAAGAACAGATCGGCCTTTCCGTGGGCCGCCTTCATCCTCGTTGCCACGAGCACTATCTCCGTGGTCGGCGGATTCGAAGGATCGAAAGATTGGGCTGTGTTCACCTCGAACGGATTCTCCCCTTCCTCGTTCAGGTTGACCAGGAGCCGACTCGCTGTGCCCATGAATTGCTGAAAATGGCTGCTGTTGATATGTGCGCCTATTGCCTCCCAATCCTTCCAGACTTCATGGAAGATGCCGAATGTTCCGTCCTGCACATTCTGGTAGACATCGTATACAAGGCACCCCTCTTCTTTCCTGGTCTCTTGCAAGAAGGGCTGCACAGCACTGTGGAATTCGAGCTCCTGTCCTCTACGGGTTCGAAAACGTGTCACTACAGTCAGGTTTGCCATTGTCCTTATCCGTTATTCTTTTTTATCAATCTTTTTCAATTCCTCTGAATACTTGGTGACGAACTGTTTCATGATCTTTGGCGGCACGTCCGAGTTCAGGACGCCCCCGGCAGCAATATCTTCCACGTCATACCCGCAGAAAAATGTGTAGATCCTTTCCTCAGGAACCTTGGTTTCCTCAGAAAGAATCTGAGTATATTTCCTGGCGATCCTCTTTTTCTGCTCTTCCAGCAGCTCAAGGCTGTGAATCATTATCACCGGCATAGCTGTCTCCTTTCTATGATTACACGTTTCCCAGCGCAAAGGGTGGGTACACTTCGGATTCGACATGGACGTCAATGAGAACGGGCTTGTTGAGGGCAATGGCTTTTCGAAAGGTTTCTTCGAACTGCTCGATTTTATCTACCCTGAACCCCTCAGCACCGCATGCATGTGCGTATGCTACATAATCAGGATTCCTGAATTGCATGTAGGCGTGTTCACCGTACATGTTCAGGAGAAACTTCTTTATGACATTGAATTCCCCGTTGTTGAAGATGACCCATACCACTGGAATGGCGTACTGAACCGCAGTGAGCAGCTCGAATCCGCCCATCAGATAGCCGCCGTCGCCGCAACCGCTTACCACTACCTTGTCCGGATTGGCACACTTGATCCCGATCGCACCGTTGACGTGGCTTGCCATGGGACCAAAACTTCCAGGGTTCTGGTACCGCTGGTTTTTCGTCAGATTCATATAACAGTTCAACCACAACATATGGGACCCGGCATCACCGGTGACGATGGCATTTTCAGGGAGGTTCCTGGACATGAGACGCGCTACTTCGGCGGGATGTATTTTGTCTCCTGAATAGTCGATTTTTTGATCGAAATATTTTTCCGCCCGTGTGTCGTGTTTTCGAATGCCCGATACCCGCTTGCTCAACAGAGAGAACAGGCTCCGGATTGCAGGCTTGATGTCGCTTTTGAGGGCGTAATCGGCTTTGTACACCTTGTTGAGTTCGTTCTCATCGATATTGATGTGCACCAGTGTCTTGCCTTTGTACAAGTCGGACCTGAACCCGAAGGTCGCGTTTTGCGCAAAGGAGTTTCCCAGGGCCAGAACGATATCTGCCTTTCCAAAATATTCCAGGGCACCCGGATCGCCCGACGTACCGTATACTCCCAGTGACAGCGGATGGTCTTCGGGCAGGATCCCTTTCGCATCCATGGTGGTCACGAAGGGAATCTGGAAAGTGGTGGCGAAGGAGAGCAAATCATCCTCCCCATGGCTCCGCACAGCACCGTACCCGATCAGGAGCAGGAGGTTTTTGTTATCCCTCATGCCCTTACCGAGCATTTCGGCGACGGCTTCCAATTTCGATTCATCGGGTAAAACCGGTGCGACCTTCAGGGTGACGGTGCGGAAGTTCGGAACTTCAGCAACGGTTATGTTTTTTGGGATGTGGATGTGGACGGGACCGGGACGGCCTTCAAATGCGATGTTGATGGCTTCCTCCAGGATATCGCAGGTATCTCCAGGTTCTTCGAGAAGAAAGGATTTTTTTGTCGTTGCCGAGAACATCGCATGGGAATCAGGGGTACGGTTCAGACCCGTTGATTCGTTCAGGGCGCCCTTTCCTCTTGCCGGTTTTGAGGTATACCCGGTTATGGCCAGGACCGGCAATGAATCATAGTACGCCACAGCAAGGCCTGAGAACAGGTTAAAGGCGCCCGGACCGCCTGTGGCGAAACACACGCCCAGTTTGTCCGAAAACATGGAATACCCGCAGGCCATGAAAGAGGCAGCCTGTTCATTTCTAACGATTATGGTCCTGATTTTCTCGGATCTTTTGAGGGCCAGGAGCATGCTCGCATTTACCTGGCCCGATCCCCCAAAAACATGATCAACGCCTATGTGCTCCAATACCTGCACGACGCTCTGGTTTACATCCATTTCACATCCCTTCCATACACGTGATCCATCAGGTCCCTTGTATGGTACCCTGGTTGAACTTGCCGATGGCCCGCTTCGGAGGTCTTTTTGAAAAGAGAATCCCATCGGCGGCGACACTGTCCAGTTGATACCCATCGAAAAAGAGGTAGATCCTGTCTTTCGGGACATTGGTCACTTCTGAAAAGATGGTGATGAATTTGTCCGCCACTATTTCCTTCTGCTCGTCGGTTAGTTCAAGGCTCTGAATGGTAATCGCAGGCATCTCGTCCTCCTCCGTGAAACACCGCTACAGGCTTTCCAGCACTTCCGCGATTTTTTCGCCATATGCGATGGAAGACTCGACTGAAGTGCCGGTTACGAAGGGCCAATCATAGACAACGGATGGGTTCTTCCTGTTCGCAGTCTCGATTGCCACGCATTCTCCATCCTCTCCCACGGCGTCACGCACGAGGTGTTCGATCGGCCAGAGGAATCCGGGGGTATGCACATCCGTGCCCTTGTTGTCTGGTGTGGGATTGTAGAGATCATAGGTGAAATCATACTCAGGTCCGTAGAAATCCCACGATGCCGGATGAACGGCTACCCTTTTGCCGTATATGATGCTCCTGTGGTCGTTCTCGGGATTGCGCAGAAATACGAGTGTGGTTACAGCGTAGCAGAGCGCACCTATGAGCTTGTTTGATTTATAGGCTTTCCAGATAAGCTGATGGATGTGCCAGTTGTTGCACATGTCTATCATTGCACCCAGTCCGCCTGTCAGCACGATCGCATCGTAATCGTCCATATTCGCGCTGCTGATTCTTTTCCGTTCACCAGTTCCTTGATCCTGTCGCACACCTCTTTCGGGTTCACGTGCTGCTTGATAACGGGATCGAAAAAATCGGGGTCGACGCTCACGACCAGGGGAAGTGGTTTCTTACCGAGCGGAGTGGTGAGGGTTACCTTGTGTCCGGCTTTCTTGATGATGTCCCAGGGAGCCTGCAGCTCCTCGCCCCAGCTGCCGTAATTCGTGGCTGCAATCAAAACGCGTTTCTCTTTCATGTTTCCCTCCATTTTTAATAAGATCGCTTGTATCAGAACTACTGTGAAAAGGGTCTTACGTCTTTCGGCGCACCCGGCAGGTCGGTTCTGAATGGACTGAATACATCGATTGCCTCGGTTTCGCCGATGGCCACAAAGGTGTGCGGGACATTGGAGCCGATGAAGTAGCAATCACCTTCCCCCAGGGTTTTCCTTGCGTCCCCGATCCGCATGTCGAATCCACCCTTGATGACGTACCCGAACTGCTCATGTTCATGGCTGTGCAGCTTCACTTCACCGCCGTCAGCGATGTTCCAGTGCAGGACATTCATGTTGTTGCTGCACCCGAGGTATTGCATTATCACACCGCCGCCGAGGTCTTCCTTCTTCAGCTTTTCCCGATGCACGAACATACCATACTCCCCTTAACCCATGTATTTCACCACAACCATGGTGATGTCGTCCGATTGCGGTGCATGCTGAACATGATCCTTGACCGCCGTTTGTATCGTTTTTTCCATATCGGTCACCTCTCTCCCATCGAAGCCATTAAGGATTCCCAGGAGCCTCTTGTCCGAAAAGACTTCCTCTTTTTCGTTCGTGGCTTCGGTAACCCCGTCGGTGTAGAGGTACAGGAAGTCGCTCGGGCCCAAGACAATGGATTCCGTTTCATAGGGGATGTCGGGAATACCCCCGAGCACGAAGGCCGGCTTCACCTTGAGGAATTCGGATCCTCCCTCTGCAGGTACGAACACGGGAGGGTTATGCCCCGCATTTGCAAACTCGACGACCCCGGTTTTTCGGTCGAGGACGCCGTAGAATACGGTTGCAAACATGCTCTCTTCATTTTCAGCGCAGAGCATGTTGTTTACGTTGTAGAGAATTTCGTGGGGTTTCTTGCCGCTCATTGCTTCCCGTTTCAGGAGGGTCTTGGTGATTACCATGAAAAGGGCGGCTGGTATGCCTTTGCCCGATACATCGCCTATGAGAAAGCAGTACTTGTTCTTCCCCACAGGGAAGAAGTCGTACAGATCGCCGCCCACTACCCTGGCAGGGTACATCGACGCGTATATTGAAAAATCACGTTCCTTGGGAAAATCGTGGGGAAGCATATCGGTCTGTATCCGGCAGGCTATCTGGAGCTCGCTCTCGATGCGCTCTTTTTCGGATATGGTTATCTTGAGGTTTTCAAGTGCCCGCCTGATGCTGAGTTGTATCAAGTCGGAAAGAAGCTGGGGTCTCTGATAGGAAAGCTCGATGACCTTCTCCCTGGTGAGCGAATAGGTTTCCAGCTCAGTTTCACAAATGCCGGTAATTGTCCGTTGATGGAAGGGCGAGAGTATCCCTGTTTCGCCGACTATTTCGCCTTTTCCTATGTGTTTGTCGATTTCCTTCAGGTACAGCAAGCCGCTTGCGATGTAGAAAAGCTTGTCGGCGCTGTCATCCTTGTCGAAAAGCACCTCCCCTTCTTGATGTATTTCCTTTGCCATATGGGGAATCAACCACTCAAACCACTGCTTCTGCTGCGCGTCCCCGCGCACCTCGGTCTCTACCTTCGGGAGTATACTCATCTGAAGTGAATGAACCATTTCCACCTCGTTGTCGACCTTCTCCTTCGCAGCGACCAGCTCCCGCTGGCGCTTGTATATGGCGATCATCAGGGCAAACAGTGACACACCGATGCTGTTCGACAGTATCATGGGGACCGAGAGTGAAATGACGGAATCAAAATCTGTAAAATAATCACTGAGTACCCACACCAGGAACATATGGAACGACTCGTACAGGGCTAGAACCATGAATCCCGTGCCGGGTTTTATGAACTCCTCTTTCTTTTTGTAATATACAAGGCCGCCCAGCAATCCCGCCAGCACGGTGGCAACGGCACAGGGCAGCCGGGTCACTCCACCATAGAAATACCTGTGCACACCCCCGATCAATCCCGCTCCGAGGCCGGCAAGCGGCCCTCCGATAACTCCGGCAATGAAGGGAGCCATGTCGCGGGTATTGGCAATGGCACGCACATTCCCTTTCGCGTCAGTTATGTGAATACCCTGGATGGTGGCTAAAATCGAAAGTCCGCCCAAAAGCCCGACGAAAACGATTACCAGCAGCCAGTCGAGCTTCTTTGTGCGCAGCTTCTCAATGATCTGGGTCTGGTAGAAGAAGTAGAATATGATGAGCAGGAAACTGACATACTGGATGAGTGACATGAGGAAGATAAAGATATCTTTTATCGCGTCCAATTTTTATTCCACCTTTTTTACATAAGTCTCGACAAACCGTTTTGTGATAAGCTGAATGAGGAAGAGTCCGAATGAAGGATTCTGGTAGTAGAGCTGGATCATCTTTTGCGCTGTAATGGAGTAGACCTCCATGTCCTCCTCGCAGACCGCCGTGGACGTACGCTCATTGTAGGGAGAAAAGATGCCCATCTCACCGATGAGATCGCCGCTGCGGGCTTCCTTGTCGATCTCGACCAGCCGGACCCGCCCCTTTTGGATGTAAAATGTCCGGTCAGCTACATCTCCTTTTCTGAAAAGTACATCGTGCGCCTTGTATGTCTGCTTGCTCATGTATGGAACAAGCCATTCAAAGGAGTAATCCTCTCGAGCTACATGACGGACCTTTTCTATCAGGTTCTTCATCTGAAGGAGCCGCACGATGTTCAGGGGGAAGAGGAACAGGTGCAGCAGGAAAACAGGGGGGAGGCCGCCGAACAGCCCATAGACCAGAAAAGTTACGTTGCTGCAAAGCGCCAGGAGACGAAGGGGAATTATGGTTTTCATGTAGAAACTCAAGGCTACGAAGATGGACGCTCCGTAGCCCACGTATTCGTACCATCGAAGCTGTGAAAAATAGTTCAATGTGATTTCAAAAAAGTGTTCCATCTCCTATCCTCTGGCTCTTTTCTCGATAATCAGATGGTTGTTCTTCGAGGTACGCTTGTATTCAATCGAATCCATGACATTCTCCACGAGAAAAAGCCCCAGTCCCCCAATCTGGCGTTTCTCCATCGGCAAGGTGATGTCGGGCTCGGGGCTGTGCAAAGGATTGAAGGGTACGCCGGAATCGATGAATTCAACACGAATTCCTGACTTGCCTGGAAGGCAGGTGCATCGGATCAGCACCTCACCTTGAACGCTCTCCTCGGGATACGCATAGCTTATGATATTCATGAGAATTTCCTCGGAAGCGAGATGTATTTCATTTCGTTCCTTTTTGGAAAAGCCGACACGTTCAGAACAGGAAAGGATGAAATCTATCATCCGCTCCAGATTCTCCTTTTTCGCTGCAGATTTGAACTCAGCCATGAATCATTCTTTATAGGTATCTTTACAGATGAGAAAATTGCTCAGGCCGGTCATCTTGACGACATCAAGTACTGATTCCTGAGCACCGATGAAGTAGATATCCGCGTTCACGCCCACTTTTTGTTTTGCGAATATGATTACCCGCAGCCCGGCACTCGAAATATACTCCAGGTCATGCACGAAAAAGACCATTCTGTCGATCTCCCGGCCCTGTAATTTTTTTAGTTCCTCAGAGAGCCCCGGCGCACTCGTGGTGTCCAATTTACCTTTGACTGTTATTTTTACTATACGATCATGAAGTTCCACACGGTATTCAGCAGACATTCATTTGTACCCCATTTCATAAATTATTTGGCAACGAGAACGACCACACTCCTCGGTCCCACGAGGACCTCGTATTCATTGTCCAAAGGCTGTTCGCTTCCCACGTCCCAGATATCCTGCGGCGGGACGACGTCGGTGTTGGCAAAAACATGCCAGCGCTCGCCTGGAGGCGGCGAGGGGAGCTCAAATCCGTGCATTTCCCAATGCATGTTCATGGCCACGTAGATGGTATTGTCGTCGCAGGTCCCAGATTTCGCGTGTTTCCCGCATAAAAGGCAGGCAATGCAGCGGGATTGTTCCGAGAAATCCACGTACCACGCCCGTGTGCCGTGCCATGAAATATCGGGATACCCGCTTCCCACATAGTCAGTGTTTCGGAAATGCTCCCTGCTCCGTAGGACCGGATGAGCGTGTCTGAAGGCGATCATCTTTTTAAAAAAATTGAACAAATCACTGTTGTGCTCCACGAGTGACCAGTCCAGCCATGAGATCTCATTGTCCTGGCAGTAGGCGTTGTTGTTACCGAGCTGGGTATTTCCTATTTCATCTCCGGAAAGGACCATGGGGATTCCCTGACTGATCATCAGGATGGTGAGGGCGTTCTTTATCTGCTTCATGCGGAGGAAGTTTGTCCCGGAATCCTCAGTAGGACCTTCCCACCCGCAGTTCCAGCTGTCTGCGTCATTCGATCCATCCCTGTTGTCCTCACCGTTGGCTTCGTTGTGTTTCCCGTCATACGAAACAAGATCCATCAGTGTGAACCCATCATGGCAGGTAATGAAGTTTATCGAAGAGCTCGTGCTCCGGCCCTGCCATCGATAGAGGTCCGGGGAACCCTCAACGCGTTGGATAACCGCGCCCACCAATCCCGGGTCCCCCTTTATGAACCTGCGAATATCGTCTCGGAATTTGCCGTTCCACTCGGCCCACCGCCCCCAATTGGGAAACGAACCCACCTGATACAGTCCGCCCGCGTCCCATGCCTCTGCTATGAGCTTGCATTTTCCCAAAACAGGATCGAATGCGAGGCTTTCGAGCAGCGGAGGGTTGTTCATCGGGGCTCCGTTCTGGTCTCTTCCGAGTATCGATGCCAGGTCAAACCTGAATCCGTCGATATGGTATTCAGACGCCCAGTAACGGAGGCACTCAAGGATCATGTTTCGGACGATAGGGTTGTTGCAGTTGAGGGTGTTACCGCATCCACTGAAATTGAAGTAATACCCGTCTGAGGTCAGCATGTAGTATGTATGATTGTCGATTCCCCTGTATGAAATATAGGGGCCCATCTCGTTGCCTTCAGCGGTGTGGTTGAAGACTACGTCGAGCAAAACCTCAATTCCATTTTTGTGCAGCTCGCGGATCATATTTTTCAGCTCGTCCATCTCCATCCCGAATTTGCCTGTGGCTGCGTATCCCGCTTTCGGTGCAAAAAAACCGACATTGCTGTACCCCCAGTAATTCATCAACCGTTTTCCCGTAACCGGGGATATCCGGGACTGCTCGAATTCGTCAAAGGCGTGAATGGGCATCAACTCTATGCAATTGACGCCGAGGTCCCTGAGGTAGGGTATTTTCTCCACAATACCTGCAAAGGTCCCACGATGTTCAACCTTCGACGACTCGTGGCAGGTAAAGCTCCGGATGTGCATCTCGTATACGATCAGGTCTTCGAAGGGAATTTCCAGGGGGTGATCACCTTCCCAATCAAAATCGTCGAAAGCGACGCGGGCCCGGTGCTGGTAGATGTCGTTCCAATCCGGCTCCTTACCCCATTCGTCCCTTCCTCCAATGGCCTTCGCGAAAGGATCCATGAGTATCTTGGTCTTGTCGAATCTATGGCCCTGCGCCGGGTCGAACGGACCGTCCATCACATACCCGTATTCGACGTTCTCATAGTCAAGGTCGAAGACGACCATCGCGTACACATTTCCTATCTTGAAATCATCCCTGAACGGTATGCGGGCGAAGGGTTTGGGGTCGTGCTTTTTGAAAAGGACAAGCTCACAGCCGGTGGCATGGCTGGAATAGATGGAAAAGTTTACACCCCCGGGAACGATGGTTGCCCCGAAGGGGAGAGGCTTCCCGGGCCGTAGTTTGAATCCCTTGTAGGTATGGGTCGGATAGCTGTCTATACGGATCATCGGTTCCCTTTCTTCAGTGCAGCAAGTGCCTGGTCCACCTTTGTAAAAGAGGGAAAAACATTTCCGAACCCGGTTATCTTCATGACGTCGGCTACCTCATTCCCCAGTCCGGCCAGCACTCCCTGACCGCCGTTTCGGGCGAGGGTCTTGGCAAGGTTCAACAGCACGCGCAAACCAGCGCTTGATATGAAGGAGCATTCGGCCATGTCTATGACGACCTTTGTCTTCATATCCAGTAAGGCGGTGAGCTCTTCCTGCGCCTTTGGCGATGTGTTGCCATCCAATCTCCCCGACAGCTGAATAATCTGAATATCATTCTTAACGGTCTTGCTTACCTTCATGGTGAGTGCGTCCTTTCATTGAACCGGAGTAATGTGCACCTTAATAATCGGCCTGTAGTTCAGGTTCGGCAGTTCGACGAAGAGTTTCTCGGCGTCGAATTTCTTCCATGGTTTGTTGTCCACATTCACGTCCTGTATCCTGATGCTGCCCTCTGGAAGGATGTCGGGGGCAACGCGTAGCACACCATCAGGAAATCCGTTTACCAGGGGTTTGAAAAAGAGATTCAGGGATTTTCTCGTGTTCAGGAGATTGGTGTATACCGCAGCCAGGTATGACAGTTCGATGGAATGGTATCCACTCATGGAATGGCTGCCCTTGAAGCGTTCGGTTCCAAGAAGATAGGGAACCCCGTTGTTCAGAACGTTGAAGTAGATTCCACCGTCCTCGTGGTCGAGGAAGAAGGTGTTGTAGAAGGCTGCTGATTCCCTTGCGAGCTTGAGGTAGCTTTCATTTCCGAGAATACCATACAGGATCTGGTAGGCGAGAATCGCCTGTTCCTGCTGCCACCAGGCTTTCCTGTCATGCCAGGCGAACCTGTGGAACTCCTCTCCCGGTCCCAGGGTCCGTTCAACGACGTCGTACCATCCCATTCGCTGCACGTCCATACCGTATCTGGGCACGATTTCTACAATCTTTTTCGCCATGTCCACGTATTGGTCTTTGGGAATGAGGCTGTTGATCCGCATCAGGTTCCAGGCGATTTTCAGGTTGTGTCCGACCACGGCCCTGTCCTGCTGCCACCCCCACGTTTTGTCCGGGCTCCAATCCTCGTGGAATCTTTCCTGGACGAACGGACTGTTGTCGTAATCGGGGAAGTACTGTGCGATACAATCTGCAGTATACTCGAGGAAGTCGCGGTATTTGCTGTCACCTGTCGCGAGCCACAAATTGATGAGGTACGCGGGGGCATGATCGCCAACGGAGTTCCAGTTCTTGCACGCTCTGTTCGGACCGAGGCTTTCGCTTCTTGGGTCGAGCTGGATTGGATCTATGTGGGAGAAGTATCCCTCCCCTTCCTTGTCTATGAAAAACCGGTCGAACAGGTCTATGGTCATCCTGATGTCTTTCATTATTGCAGGGTCACCGTTGATCCGGTAGGTTTGCGTAGGTCCAGCCAGGGCGTATATCTGTTCGTACATCGGGATGGCGTCGTAATCGTCGCCGAACTCCGACGTGAATATTTTGTGTTCCTTCCCTCCCTGGACATTTATGCCGTGGTACCAGTACACGATGTTCTCGTCCACATCATAGAACCGCATATGTTCGCGCAGGTATTCTGTTCCCCTTTCAGCAGCTTCGAGGAATACATCCTGTCCGGTCAGCAGGAACGTTGATGCAAAACCGTAAACAAGCCGTGAGATCGTATCGGTCTCCTGTGTGAAGTCGCCGGTCTGTTCACCGGTCAGTGCAAGTTTTGTTCTGTAATTGGCATAGTCTATGGAATCCTCTCTGCCGAACTGAGATTTTATGAAGAAGTTTGAAATGCTACTGGCCTGATTTATCCACCAGTCGGATTCTTCGAAACGGTATTTTTGTTTGACCCCCGGAAAATCAAGTACCATTCCCTCGAATACGTGTCCAGCCGCCTGAGGGTAGTAGGTGCCGTACACAAAAACCATCTGTCCGGGCTGCAGCAAATCGAACACTTGTGCCGTGCAATCCTTGTAGGGCTCATCAAGATTGCGCATGAGCCGGCCGTAGGCATTGGGTGCCAGTTTGACCGAATACTTCCGTTCATCAGAAGTTTTCATCGTGAAGGTTTTCGATTTTTTGTCGCAGGTTACGACATAACCGGCTATGGTATCCGAAAATTCAAAATCAAGGTTTTCCAATTTTAATTCCTTATTGTTCGTTTATATGGGGTGGGTCATGATACAGTATATCTCATGATACGCATCCTAAACAGCGTGTCAATTAAAAATGAGAGAAGAGCAGGTGCATCGTTCACAACCGGTATCTTACCGCGCATCGTCAAAGGAGTGTTCATCATCCAACTGACCCCATCCCTTCGTGAGTATTCGGGCCGCCAGGTTGTAATAGAACGTCGTTTTTTTCCTGGGGAATGCTATCTGTAAAAGGCCGTGTAGCACCACCAGTTCCATGAGCCGAACCGAGTAGCTGATGCTCAATAATGAGAGGGTTATCATTTCCCCGTATTTCAAAACACGGGGTATGGTGATAAGCGTACCTACGCCCCAGTCGAGCTCGCGGATCGACACCTCGTTTTTCACCACTCCCCTCGAGGTTCTGACCGTACCGCGGGAAAATATAAGGGGTCTGTCGGTCAGCTTGAGCTGTTTCACCGAGCGGTAGATGAAGTCGATGATGCTCTTGGGAACGCCCATCGTAAAAGAGCATCGACCCTTCGTATAGATAATTTCTTTGGTTCTGGTTCTGTGTGCTTTCCTTACGGTTCCAGGAACGAGGATCCAGCGTTCCTCGTCGTCGATCCAGTTGATGGGCACTATCTTCGAATTGCGCACACTCTTACCCATAGCCACTTCAGTGTATACTGTTTTCGGGAATGTGCAAACCGAAATACTCTCTGTGTGCCGGCAATAGATACGTGCTCAGGAGCGTGGATAACGGATGACTGCTTAGAAAAGGTTAAACAGTCACTCGGTATTAAAATGTAGCGAAATCTTAGTTATTTCACGGTAATCTTTGAGAACTTCGGTTGAAAAGCATGGTATGTTTCAGTTTTTCGAAGAAATTAGATGCTTTTCCAGATTAAAATAGAAATTAATTACTGATTTACAAATATATATTATACACCAGCTCCCCTTTTGAGCGATAGCGACATAATGTCGCTTCGCTCAAAACTGAGTTCTTAACTCTTTGTATTATCCGAGTTGATATTTCAGTCCCATTTTATTTTATTCAAATTGCGAATTATTCACCAAGAACTAATTAGGAAGGATCAATAGTTCCGTATATTATAAATGTGTTAAAAGGTGCAATAATGATCCGCACTTACCGAGCGTTTTCATCGCTTTCCATAATACCGAAGATGGTTCCCTCGGTGTCAGCACATTGTGCAAAGTAACCTACCCCCGGGATGGCGCCTTTGGGTTGAATGATCTTTCCACCTGACCTTACGATTTTCTCTAATGTCTGGTCAGTGGATTCGACCTCTATGGTATTTGTTACCTGAGCGTCTGGGCCTTGACGTTTTGAAAGCCCGCCGTCGATCCCTGGTTTACCTTGAGGACCGGTCGATATCATCCAGTATTCCATCGGCCCTTCCCATTTTGTAAACTTCCAGCCGAAGATGCTTTCATAAAATTGTATGGCCCTTTCTATATCTTCAGCACTGATATCAAAATGCACTACTCTTGCCATAGGTTGCCTCCATACGATTCCTCTCAGCTAAGGAATATTGTATATACACACTTCCTAAAAGGTGGGATAAATTTGAATCAGCACGATGAGAAAGTCAATACAGGTCTCAATGCGAACTTGACTTTATTTACTTTCTACCAGCAATTATATAAAACAAAGGAGTAAGAGATGAACAAAAGAAATTTTATTCTTACGAGCATTATCGTTTTTGTGGCGTACGAGGTGGTGAATAATATCATTCATTTTCTGATCCTGTCGAGTGCATATAAGGCTCTGGTGGATGTATGGCGACACGATATGATGCAGAAAATGTGGATTATGTATGTAACCGCCCTCATCTTTTCTTTTCTCTTTGTCTATATATTCAGCAAGGGATATGAAGGCAGAGGGATTCAGGAGGGTATCCGCTATGGACTGATAATGGGTCTGCTTATGAACGTAGTGGGTATGTTTAACCAATATGCAGTGTATCCACTTCCTTTCAGTCTGGTTATACAGTGGTTTGTCTACGGTGTTATTCAATTCATGATATGTGGAATCGTCGCAGCTGCACTTTATAAGCCGGTAAAGTAGCGAACATCAATAACTACACAAAATAATCAATGAGCCGCCCTGCTAGGTATAGCAGTTGCGAATCAGGTCCTTCGAAAGTTCCAGACTCATCAGCGATGATATCCCCATGGGGAGCATCCTGCCTTGCCATTGAGGACGCTAAAAAAATTGAACGAGGATAGTATTATGGGTAAGAGGACCTGACGATGACAGCAATTACTCGCTGCATTCATTTCTTCAACTGACACCTTTATTTTAGCTTTTCTCCAACCTCTTCAACCCATGCTCTTACTTTTTCAGGATTATAATTATCGACTTGTTCTTTTCCCGACGTCTTCATACGCCCACCAAATGCTTCTCCGGCAATTGGTTGTATATGAGGATGTTTTGTAAGTTTCTTTGTAATATAATTTGTCACTGCTTGATCATGTTTTTCAGGATCACCCGCAGAACAGGCAGATAGAAATATGACAACTTTTTTATCTTTAAAATCGCTTTTCAACATCTTCTTTGCACGTCCATACCATCTCCCCATGCGGATCCCGCTTCCAATGAAGATAGCATCATAAGGCGTGATATCGGGTGATTTGTTTTCCATTAAATTGACCGTATCCACTTCATGTTCAAATTGTTTATCTAAAACCTCTGCAATCACATGCGCAGATTCAGCAGTAACACCGCCTTTTGTTGCAAATACAATAAGTATTTTCATGTATTCTCCTTTGGTTTGAAATGAGATAGAAAAACTGCCTGTCAATCAATATATATACTGCATGGATATTGATGAAGTAATTTCAAGGTGCACTGGGTTCGAGTCGGATGAAGGTACGAAAGAAACTAGTCATGGTGATATCAGCCCGGGCATGAACCGCAAGGAAAGGAAGGTGTTGGAAATTGGTTCGATAGTTGGATGTTCTTAAAAGGCTGGCAGTTAATCTATGAAGTACGGGTATGCCGTTGAAGAAATCACAAGTGTGGTAACATTGTGAAGTGGATTCCTGTTACGCGGATTCCCCCCACTTCTCGGCGGTTAGAGATTCCAGCTTCTCCTTGTACCTTTCGTTCATGTCGGTACCGGGGGAAGCTTTGCTCATTGTTTGGTACATCTGGTCAGCAAGCACGGACGCGACAGCGTGAATGGCTTCATGCCGGTCCAGACCCTCCTTCACAAGACGCCGGAGAGTGCGGGAAGGGACTTCCTCCCCCATGGCGATCTGGTTCTCCACTATGCAGTGAAGCGCGGCATGGAGCTGCGGGTTGGGAAGTTCCTCGCCGACAGCATCATGGTAGTCACAAATGAGATCGGTGCGCTCCCCCTCATCGAGGTCCAGCCATTCCTTCGGATCAGGGGGTTTCTTTGGATCGTAATTCAGCATCGTGCATCATCCTTTTTAAAAGACATGTAGTGTATCGAGTTCGGTCTTCTTGACCCATCGTATGGTCTCTCTACAATATTCGTTGTACTTCGTTTTGTACATAATCGTTCCGGAATCAGTGTGTCGCCTATCGATCAGGAGCAGTACAGAATCGCTGTGGTTGCCATCAGTTTAATCACATCAAAGAAACTCTCGATCTCTATGAACTCATCGATACCGTGATAGTTGCCCCCCCTTGGGCCGATGACAACGACTTCAGTTTTGCTTGTCTCCCGAAAAGAGAAGGCATCACAGGGCAAACTGAATGCTTTTTCCTCGTACCGTAATCCCAGGACCCGATAGGATTCACGGACTGCCTCCATTCCGGGATGGTTTACATCAGTTTTGTGCGGTCTCAGCCAGCGTAGTACTGTTTCAAACACGGGAAGGCCGTCACGGAAATCCTCCAGCTCCTTGAGGTGATGATTCATGAAGTCGGTAAAATGCTTTCGAACATCCTGTTCCTTCATTCCCACCAGAACCGGCAGGTAGAAGTAGATACAGCCGCTCTTGGGAACATAGGAGGCGTTCTCCAGATAGTTCCGGCCGCCTGCGTGGACGAGGAAGGGTAAGAGCTGGAGGTCCATCTGTCCTTTGTACTCTCGCGGGTACTCCAGTTTCGTGTACACTTCCAGATCGTACCGGCGGAGAAAATGAATGATGTGGCCAAGCTTGTAGATGGGATTTGTCTTCTGTGAGTAGCCTCCAGGCCCTCTTTCCTCCACGCTGGCCTTCCAGATGGTTCCGCCTGCGGTTTCGATGATCGCTGCGAGGGCCGAGGGTTCCGCCAGAATGGCGAAATCAATGTCCGGGTACCGCACACGGCAGGCAATGGTCCCGTTTACACCGCCATACTCTTCGTCCACCACACTCTCTGCATAAACGTCCCCTTTCAGGCTCACCCCCAGCTCTTTGAGGCACTGCAGAGCCGCAAAACCGCAGAACGTTCCCGCCTTCATGTCCGCAACGCCGCGGCCATACATCTTCCCGTTTTTGACACCGCCGCTGTAGGGATCCGGGAACACGTCCCACCTGTCCTCCATAACGGGAACCGCATCCATGTGGCCGGAAAAAACCAGTGATTTGCCTCCGCCCGTTCCGGACAGTCGTGCAACAAGGTTGGGTCGATCCCGATAGTCCCGTTCTATCCCGTCGATTTCTGAGTAGAACAGCGGATGCTCCCGGATACCCCTCACGTCATCGATCTCGAACAGGTCGAGGTCAGAATCTGGAATAAAAGTGCTCATCAGGCGGTACAGGTATTCCTGGCCTGGTTTTTCCCTGCCCGTGGGGGGAGTGTTATCCGTCCGGATACGAATCAGCTCCGAGAGCTGCAACAGCAGCTCATCGCGGTGTGCTTCCAGCCACCTCTTGATTTCGTCCAGGTGTTCCATGTGAGATCAATCCTTCCTTCTTTAATGCCAGTTAATGGCCTCATCGAGCATCGTCAGATAATTCTTGATCGGTACATAATTGGTGATGGAATTTCCCGAGCCGAACACGTATCTGCCGTCTTCCATGCAGGCTTCCAGTACACCTCGTATGTATTCCCGCAGCTGTTGTTCATCGAGCCTGCTCAGCTTGTCCAAATCGACACCGCCGATGATCCCGACACGCCCGCCCCAGGTTTTCTTGTACCGCGTGACCGGATAGCTCTCATCCTCAAATGCATGGATCGCATCGATTGGTATTTCATCGATAAGAATGTCCATGATTTCATCCTTGTTGCCGCAGCTGTGGAGGTAAAACGGCTTTCGGTGACGATGGGCTAGGGATGCGTACTTTTTGAACCACGGGAAAACCAGCCTTTGAAGATCGCCGACGGAAATGAACGTGCCGCTCTTGTACCCGAGGTCATCGGCGTGAAAAATACAACCCACACTCTCATGCCCGATCACGGATTCGTAAAAGGCAAGCATGATATCACCTACCTTGCTGAAAACAGCTTCGACCAGATCGGGTTGATCCTTCAGCATGTAGAAGAAACCCTCGTATCCGAGGATCCATTCAAGAGGTTCTTCAAAGAGGGTTCCCACAATCCCAATTTTCATGCGGGGTGGGAGGAACTCTTGAATGATATCCAGATAAGCACCGTATTCATCGATGTACCCATGTGCTCGTTCCCAGGGGAAGCGCTCGAAATCCTTCCAGCACCTGATCATCCCTGTTCCTTCGCTCGCCCAGTATCGTTCTCCTTTTGAAAGGAGGGCTGTGTCATCGGTTTTATTGCCCATGGCATTCATCGATTCAAAATTCGTGATGAAGGTGAGGTCCGGAAACAGCGGATAGCCCAACAGGTCCCAAAACCGAACGGCCTGTCTGTAGTAGTTCGCGTAATGCGCCTTCTTCTCATGGTATGTCGGTACAGCCAGCTTCTCAGGACCCCACTGTTCAATGGGTGGAGGATAGTACTCCTCGCCGAAAATACGTCTCAAAATCACTTCCTTGATCTCCTCGTCCACGAGCAGCTCGCTGTAGAGCACCCGGTCGCTCTTCTTCGTACCGTCAAGCACCTGGACAAAGGTTTCGAAATCGGATTTTGGGTAGTTCAATTTTGTTTCCGTCACAAGCGTAACATAGGGGGGATGGCTCTAGAATTTCTTGAAAATGATCTTATAGATGCTTCTCAGGTTTTTCATCATTGTATCGGGTGTTTTCAGCGGTATTTTACCGGGATATATGAAGAAGCAGTCACCCAAAAGTGTCGTTCTGTACAGAGAAATTTCATCGCCGATCTTGTACGTCCTCACTGAGTCGATTTTTTTCGTGCCCAGGATGCTTACATCTCTGAATTCGTAGGGGCTCCTTCGCAGCTCTGTAAAACCCATGTACAGGTTTCCATCACCCTTTCTCTCAAACGTGTCGAATACCTTGCTCCAGTAGTCTGCGGAAATATCCGGGGGTGTGACGATGGTGTTTATGGGAAATGTATTTTCAACGGATCGGTCAACCCAATAATCGGTAATCGCAATTGCCCTTGAAAAATGTATTCCCAATCTCTTGCAGATATCGGTGTACAGTTTTCCAAAGACCTGATTTTTGTTTCTCTCCTTCGTTAAACGTGTGATACCGGTAACGGAGGAGATGCCGTCGACATTTTCCAGGATTTCCGGGTAAGCCCTTACCTTGTCCAAAATATTCGGGCTTGCTGAGGTAATGATGAATCGGTATTTATTGACACCTAGATCTTTATTCATTCGCTTGTACTGTTTTAAAAAAGAGAGGCTTTTATCTCTCAACTTGTGGGTTTTTCGTTTATCATCGAAAACTTCAAGGGTCCCGTCCCAATCGAGGAAGATGAAGATCGATTGCGAGTGGTCCTGCACCCAGCTCCCATGCAATTGATGAATGGTGTAGGGGTTGTCTGCTATCTTCGACCTGCCCATGAACTCATCAGCAATCTCTCGCATACGCTTTCCCCTGATGAGTCCGCTCATGGCAGAGTAAAAAAACGCTTCCCCCACAAAAGAGTTGTTGAAGTATTTCTCCGATTCAAAATGCAGCTCCTCTGCGCTCATGGTTGAGCATTTTTCGACAAGTTTTCCCAGATCGTCGACATGGCCGACCGCCTGTACCTGATGCATTTGCAGGGGCGCATCATCGACAGATATCTGCGTCGTGATATTGTATTGGCTGAAGAAATCGGAATATGCTCTTGTATGGTTTTCTAATGTCATCTTCACTATAACAACAGGTTTGATATAAGAAGTATCACCTGAGAAGTTTTTTAGGTCACACTATGTTTTTTTGGCCAGGGCACGCTGTTTTTCATAAGCGAAGAGCTCATCTCTCTTGAGCGGTCCCTCCTCGATCTTTACGCCGAAACCCTCTTCGATGGCGCGCACGATGACATCCTTGAATTGCGTTTTATCGGGTCTCTTGCCCGTCTCCTCCTCGACCGAGGTGAGAGGCTCCAGCACCTTGTCCTTGACCTCCGGTGGAATCCAGATGACCTTGAAGAAATCATCGGTCTCCAGCTTGCTGAGAAAACAGAGGGCATTCACGATTGCCAGGTTTTCCACTTCGGCGATGGTAAAACTTGCTATCTTCCTCCCCTTTACACGCACACTTCCTCTGTGCTTGTACCATGCCTCATGCACCCCGAACTTCTTCAGAGTCTCCACCAGGATCTCACCAACCTTTTTGTAGGTTTCCTCAACGCTCGGAAAGAATTCCCGGTGATGCACGATTTGCACTGCAACGGTGCTTTCGGGATGCACGAAGAGCAGGGTCCTCTCGCCGGTGAGTATGATATGCTCCAGACACGGAATATCCGGCTTTATCTCATTTATGAGAGGGGCGAAATTGGTCAGTGTTATGATCGCTTTTGATCCGCTGTCGTTCAGTATGTGTAGTATCTCCCTTCCCTTGTACATGGTGTTGAAAGGCACGGCGATGGCTCCCAGTTTCTGCAGCGCGAAGTATGAATAGACGAACTCAGGGATATTGGGAAGCATGATAGCAACCCGGTCGCCCTTTGTGATGCCGAGATTTTTCAAACCGTTGGCCAGTCGATTCACGTGTTCATCCAGCTGCTCGAAGCTTATCTCTTTCCCCTCGAAAAAGAGGGCCGTTTTTTTCTGATACTTCTTCGCCGTTTCTTCGAGCATCTTGCCCAAACCCATTCTCTCACTCACCTGCAGGTAACCTCCTCTGAAGTATCCTTCTCAATGAGCCTCTC
>SMTZ1_10000847_pt1 | contig 29746 bp, 29 predicted proteins | sample DeeMarSWOR136_30_FD_25667 | JGI IMG/M metagenome (IMG submission 25667) | reverse complement strand
CCCTGGGATATCTCACACCACTAGAGTTTTTGGAACAACAGAAAGACAACAAAAGAGAGGAGGTAATGTGTCACTAATCATATGAACGAGTACAGAGTATTGACATTCTTATACAAGGTATTTATAATGCTTGTGTAATTGGATGTTCACTGTACGATCTCGGCAAACAAAGGTCAAGTTTTGAAGATAAAAATCTCCAGCTGGTTTCTTGGTGTTTTTTTGACCGTCGCAGTAAGTTATTCCTTATTCCTCAGTCAAACCAAACTTTACTTTTAGCCGAAGGTATAGAAAGTGCTACGGGCTGTTTGGAGTTAAATTATAGAGGGGGTGGTGCCTGAGACAAAGTGAAATGCAGCATAAGAAGGTTATCCTTGTAAAGTAAATATATTCGGAAAGGAGAAAAACATATGGGAAAAGCATTTATTCAAGCCTCTATGGATATTAACATTACGTATGATGAAGAGAGTGCACCTGACAAAGAGGAGCTCCGTACCAAACTAGAGGAATCAATAAATAAATGGGCTGATAGTAAAGAGCATCTTCTTGATCGCGAGATTGAGGTATATGTTAGAGGAGGGAAAAAATAGATGGCAGAAGAATTAACTTACAAGCTCACTATCTTTTTGAGGCTTACGTATGAAGCCGATGAAGTACCCAAAGGAACCGAGCTCCGTGAAGAACTGGATCTATTAGCAAAGAATTGGGCTTCTGCAGAATGTGATATCTGGAAATGTGTTACCCACACTATCGCAGTAAATGTTACCTAAATAATTAGAGGAGATAACGGACGCAGCTTATTTCCATCCTATGAAGAAAGGGATAGGTAATTAACTGAATTTGCTATATACCCTACATAAGTAAGGTAATCATAGAAGAACTTGAAATTGACCCACCACACAGTATCAAGAATATTGTTCATTAAAAATACTTCGGCTTCAGCCAGACTTATAAAGGTAACACCTATCCTCAAATTGAGGTAATACTAAGTGAATTGCTGTATTGAGTTTATTGGCACATTGAGCAAGAGGCACTGAGAACATTTCATAACGTTCCTTAATAATTTATCTGAAAATGAACACGAATATAGGTAAAGGCTACCGGCTGAGCTTTCGTCATATGCCAACAAGTTGCACCAGCCGGTTTTTACTAATGGAATAATTGAGAGCCTAGTTTGTGCAGCTACTTTTCATAAGAAGCCAGGTCAGTTTTAAGATTAGCAATTGCCACTACTTTGGAATTCACTCTATAAGGTGAGTGCAGTGTATGCTTTTTACTCCAATACCGACCTGAAAGTAGTATCAATCAGACGGCTTATGCGCTGGTCATTTGGTCGCGAACCTAGGGTTATGCTCCGCCATATAAGGACACTATCTTAAATAATAGATATTGAAGTCCTCAATAAGTACCCTATGTTCCTATTTGGCAATCAGTAATCAGGTATATAGCATTTATGCCATGGTATTAACCCCTTGTGCAATTTGCCACAATTATTGCGAGATAGTGTCTGACTTGATATACTGAATAAGTACTTTCGTCTCCATTATTCCAGGTTAAGAAATGAAGCCAGTGAAGCCTCCCTGGACACACAAGATTAAGGTTAAAATTAAGAATGCACTAGGAATGAATATATTCCTGTGTGATAGTTGCAAATGGGACTGGCGCGGAGCCTGTCACAACCCAGAACGCCCCAATGCCACCTGGTGCCCAGAATATGAGAAACGGGGATAGATAAGCGAAGATGGCAATTCTACCTTCCTTCTTATAATCAATGACCCAATTCTTGTTGACAGTCCATATTCCCTGTGATAAAATAACTCTAGATAAAGCTGGGTATATAGAGTATGTTAGTTAATAGTTACTGGCAAGGATTGTATTATACATACTATACATTTTCGAGGCACTGCGGTGCGCTTGGGAGTCTTTGACATTAGAATGTAACTACATCTTAAGGTAACGGAAATAAAGTAAATAAGAACCCTCCCAAGCGGGAGGGATTCTTATTTTTTGGGTTATTAAGAGATATCGCACGGAAAAGACAGCATTTGTGTTTTGTAATATTATAAATATAGGGAGGGGACAATGATAATAATGGAATCTGAGGCAACACAGGAACAAATAGACCAGGTAATAACAGAAATAAAGAGATACGGACTAAAAGCCGATGTTTCCAAAGGAGCATACCGAACCGTGATTGGGCTAGTCGGGGATGAGAGTAATATACCATTTGCTCATTTTGCTGCTCTACCTGGGGTGAAAGAGGCGATAAGGATCGAAACCTCCTATAAATTGCTCAGTAATGAATATAGCAAATTCTTTGAAAGGACAAATGAACCCATGGTGGTCAAGGCAGGAGACATTGAGATAGGTGGTGATGAGCCAATATTCATAGCCGGTCCTTGTGCCGTGGAGAGTAAAGAACAGCTATTCAGAATTGCCGAAGGAGTAAAGAAGGCTGGCGCTCATATTCTGAGAGGAGGTGTCTTTAAGCCTAGAAGCTCTGTTCACTCCTTCCAAGGGCTTGGAGCTGAAGGTTGGGAAGAAGCCGAAGAAGCTTTAAAATGGCTATATGAAGCCGGGAAGAAGTTCGAAATGCCGGTAGTAACCGAGGTAAGGGGAGAAACATATGTTGACCTAGTGGCAAAATATGCTGACATACTCCAAATAGGTGCCAGAAATATGTATAATCAAGACCTGCTCACTAAGATAGCAAAGAAGAACAAGCCTGTTTTGCTTAAAAGGCATTTCGGTGCTGGCATTGAAGAATTCTTGTCCTTTGCTGAATATATTGCCGCCGAGGGCAACAAGGATATCATTTTATGCGAAAGAGGAATAATACCTATAGGCAAAGGCAAAGAGTATACCAGATATACCCTTGACCTGGCGGCTATCCCTGTAATTCAGAAGGAAACTTACCTACCGATAATTGTTGATCCCAGCCATGCCACCGGTCGCAGAGACCTCATCTTCAATATGAGTTGTGCCGCTATAGCCTCTGGAGCCAATGGATTGATAATTGAAGCACACTATAACCCAGCGGAAGCGGTGGTTGATAGTCGACAGACGATTACCCTCGATGAACTCAAAGATGTCATCAATGCCTGTCAAAGAATTCACAAACTGGTTATGCCTGAAAGCAACGAAAGTTAAAGCGATATGAAATGAGAAAAGTTGAGGTAAGACTTGGCACCAATAGCTATGAGGTCTACATTGGTTCGGGTCTGCTCATGCAGGCTGGACACCAGTTAAAAGAAAACGGATTTACCGACAAGTTGGTAATTATCACCAACCCCATAGTAAAAGGGTTATATGGCGATGCTCTGAAACAGACTCTCATCGCTGAGGGCTTTAGAATAACCTTCTTGCAAGTCCCCGACGGAGAAGAGCAAAAATCATTAGAGGTAGCCGGTAGACTGTACACTGAATTGACCGACTTCTATGCCGAAAGGATGACACCTATTCTAGCCTTAGGTGGTGGAGTTATTGGAGACCTGGCCGGATTTGTTGCTGCTACCTATTTGCGGGGGGTGCCACTCATACAAATACCAACAACCCTGCTGGCACAAGTTGATAGTAGCATCGGCGGTAAAGTGGCGGTAAACCATGGACAATTGAAAAATAAAATTGGAGCATTCTATCAACCAAAGCTAGTAATCTCAGACATCAGCACCCTGAGAACCCTCCCCACTAAAGTAGTTACTGATGGATTAGCTGAAGTCATAAAAAGTGCGGTTATTGGACACAAAGAACTTTTCACTTTCCTTGAGAAAAATCTTAATAATGCAAAATCTCTTGATGACGAGGCGTTAGAAGAAGTTGTTTTCCAATCAGCCAAGATTAAAGCCGAAATAGTCGAAAAGGACGAGAGGGATTTAGGGTTAAGAAGTATTTTAAACTATGGTCATACCGTAGGACATGCTATTGAATCAGTTTCAGATTTCAAGGTGGAACACGGTAAAGCAGTCGCCATAGGCATGCTAGCTGCGGCAAGAATCTCAAACAAACAAGGTATACTCGATAAAAATGAACTAAGCAGGCTAGAGAGCGTTATCAAAAGAGCCGGACTGCCGACACAAATGCCAAACCTTGAGCTAAAAAAGATAATCCAGGCTATAGAACACGATAAGAAGATTTTGAGAGGTAAGATAAGATTTGTCTTGCCTAAGTCAATAGGAAGTGTATTTGTTACCGATGAAGTAAGCCTTTCTTTAGTAGAAGAGGTATTGGTTGATTGGAATGGAGAAACCTAGAATCTGTGCCGCCATAGTAAATAAGAATCTAGAAGTAATAAAGAGGGTCGAACCATTCGTTGAATTATTCGAGATTCGAATAGACCTTATTGGCAATGGATGGCAAGAATTAGTTAAGCAGCTCAACAAACCCTGGGTAGCTAGTAATAGGATTGCTGATGAAGGGGGTAAATGTGACAAGAGTGAAACAGAAAGAATAGAGGAGCTTCTTAAAGCAGTTGAGCTTGGAGCAAGTATAGTTGATATTGAACTAGGCACAAGAAACTTGGGGGAAGCTATACAACCGATTAAGAACAAAACAACATGCCTTTTATCATTTCATGATTTGGAGAAAACACCCCCTCTCGTCAGAATGAAAGACATAGTTCAACAGGAATTAGACGCCGGTGCTGACATATGCAAGGTGGTTACTACAGCCCAAAGGTTTGAAGATAACTTGGCTATTTTACAGCTCATTACCGAGTTTCCCAAAATAAAAATAGTTTCGTTTGCTATGGGTCCTTTGGGTTTCACCAGCCGGGTTCTCTGTCCACTAGTTGGCGGAGATTTTACTTACGCTTCAATTGAGAAGGGCCAGGAATCCGCCTCCGGGCAAATAACGGTAAGCGACTTAAGAAAGCTTTACAAAATGGTGGGTAAATGAGGGACAGGGTAACACCAAGAGAAACAAGGCTTTGTGGGATAATTGGTGACCCTATAGAACATATTATGTCACCAGTAATGCATAATGCCGCTTTTGAAAAGATGAAGATAGATTACTTCTATGTTCTGTTTAGGGTGAAGAGAGAGCAGTTGGCTAAGGCTATTGAAGATATGAGAGCCCTAAATATAAGAGGACTGAATGTTACTATACCCCATAAGGTTGCCATTATCCCGTTTCTGGACAAGTTGGACCCACTGGCGGAAAAGATAGGCGCAGTTAATACAGTAGTAAATGACGAAGGGATTTTGACAGGTTATAATACCGATGCCACCGGATTTCTTCAAGCTCTACTTGAAAGAGGCATTGAGCCAAAGGGGAAAAATATAGTCATTCTGGGAGCCGGTGGCGCCTCTAGAGCAATTTCTTTTATTCTGGCTGAGAGAGGCTCAAATCTGGTTATCCTCAATAGGTTATTGGAGTTGGATTGGGCAGAGGAGCTGGCTAGCAAGCTTTCAAAGATTTTCACTAAAGAAGTTGAAGCCTTAGAACTGAATGAGACTAATCTGGCAGAGGTGCTAGAAAAAGCTGATATTCTGATTAACGCTACCCGTGTTGGTATGACTCCTAACATCGACGAAACTCTGGTTCCGTTTAACCTGCTCAAACCCAGCCTGGTTGTTTTTGATATTGTGTATAATCCTATAAAAACGAGGTTACTGAGAGAAGCTGAGCAAGCTGGTGCCGAAACCATAAGCGGGATTGATATGCTAGTCTATCAGGGAGCTTTAGCTTTTGAAAAGTGGACTGGGTTGAAAGCCCCTATCGAGCTGATGCGAAAGGAAGTAATTAAGGTCTTATAAATGAAAACTAACGTGGCTCTAATAGGTTTCATGGGAGTGGGGAAAACGGCAGTTGGTGAGGCTCTGGCTAAAAAGCTAAATAAGGAATTTGTCGAGCTAGATTCTTTAATTGAGCACAAGGCTGGAATACCTATACCCGAGATTTTCCAGCAGGATGGTGAAATATCTTTCCGGGAACTTGAGATTGAGGTCACCAAAGAGGTGGCAAAGGGCAATAATCTGGTTATCGCTTGTGGCGGGGGAGTAGTCCTTAATAAAATAAATATCGACCGTCTGAGAAATGAATCTATTATAGTTTACCTGACCGCATCGCCGAGAACAATCCTGAAGCGCGTATTAAACAATGGAGATGAAAGACCCCTCCTTAAAACACCAAACAAAGCCTTGGAAATCCAAGGACTTTTAAAGTTCAGAAAGCCTTTTTATGAGCGAGCCGCTGACATCAAAATAGATACCTCAAAACTGGATATTAATGCTGTCGCTGAGCAAATAATAAGTAAGCTGAAAGACGATGAAAGCTTCAATTCATAAAAGTGAAATAAAAGGGAAGGTAAGAGCTCCTTCCTCTAAAAGTTATACTATTCGAGGATTACTGTGTGCTGCCCTGGCTAAGGGCAAAAGTGAGATAGTATATCCCCTAAGCTCCGACGATACTGAGGCTGCCCTAAATGTTTTGAGTAAGATTGGAGTCAGTGTTCATCAGAAGGAGGATTCCTGGCAAGTTATAGGAGGTGATTTTCACCAACCGATTACGGACCTGTTCTGTGGCGAATCAGCGGCGACCTTAAGATTTATGAGCGCTATTTGCTCGCTAATCCCAGGAAAGTGCCAATTAGTCGCCGGCACTTCTCTTTCCCAGAGACCAGTCAAACCGTTAATCCAAGCACTTAGAAAATGGGGGGTAAATTGCTCCTGCCAGGGTGAGGTAGCCCCGGTAATTGTTGACGGAGGTGGACTAAAAGGCGGAGTAACCGAACTACCGGGTAATATAAGCTCTCAATTTATATCCGCCTTACTATTTATATCTCCCTTGGCTGAGAAGGACACCAAAATCAGGCTGACCACACCTTTAGAGTCCAAACCCTTCGTCTTGATGACCTTGAAATGCCTTGAGGAGTTTGGGATAATGGCAGAATTCTCCCAAGATTTAAGGGAATTTGAAATATTAAAGCAAACATATAAGCCATCTAAATACAGTGTAGAAGGCGATTGGTCATCGGCTTCATACCTCTTAGCCTTAGGAACCGTTTGTGGGGATGTTGAAGTCGAAAATCTTAATCCAGACAGTTTGCAAGGCGATAAGATAGTATTAAACTTGCTGAGAGATATGGGTGCTTCGGTCATAGTTAACAATAATTCGGTCATAGTGAGTAAGTCAAGATTAAATGCCATACGAGCCGATTTATCCGACTGTATAGACCTTTTACCAACTATGGCAGTTCTGGCAGCAATAGCAAATGGTGTAAGCGAGTTTGTTGGGATAGAGAGGGCGCGGCTCAAGGAATCAAACCGGGTTTTTGCCTTGAGAGAAGGATTGGAAAGGATGGGCATAAAAGTCGGGGAGGAACGAAATAGATTGACCATCGCCGGCACAGAACCGAGAGGTTCAGTTATAGATACCAAGGGTGACCACCGGATTGCCATGGCGTTCAGCATACTTGGCTCAGCAGCTGGTGAAACAATAATAGATGATGCTGAATGTGTCTCAAAGACATTCCCTGAGTTTTGGGATATACTAAGAAGCATAGGAGGCAAGGTAAAGATAGATGGAAAATAGCTTAGGTCGGCTTTTCACCATAACCAGCTTCGGTGAAAGCCACGGCAGATGCGTAGGCGTCATCATAGACGGGTGCCCTGCCGGTCTACCTATCACCGAGGAGGACATCCAGAGAGAGGTAGATAAAAGAAAACCGGGGACGAGTATAGTAGCCACCCAGAGAGCAGAGGAGGATAAGGTTGAGCTCCTTTCCGGTATTTTCAACGGAATTACCACTGGCGCTCCCATTTGCTTATTGATATGGAACAAGGATATTGATTCCAGTGAATATGAAAAAATAAGATTTCTGCCCAGACCAGGTCATGCCGATTATACCGCCTTTATGAAATACGGGGGTTTTAACGATTTCAGGGGCGGAGGCAGATTTTCGGGAAGAATCACCGCCACTTTTGTCATGGCTGGGGCAGTGGCGAAGAAGTTGCTCAATCTAATCGGTATTGAAGTTCTGGCTCATACTATCGAGATAGGGGGGATAAAGGCTAAGCCAAAGGGGTTTGATGAAATAAGGGAGAATGTTGAGAAAAACTCGGTCAAATGCGCTGACCTGAAAGCCGCCGAAGCCATGTCTAGAGCAATTGAGGAGGTTAAGGAGGAAGGTGATAGTATCGGGGGATTAATAGAAGGCATAGCCCTCAATATTCCAGTCGGTTTGGGGGAACCAGTTTTCGACACATTAGACGGAGAATTGGCCAAAGCTCTTTATGCCATCCCAGCCGTCAAGGGAGTTGAATTCGGTTTAGGTTTCTCCGCCTCTGGGAAACGAGGCTCAGAGAATAATGACCCTTTCATTATTAGAAATGATAAGATAGTTACCACCACCAATAATGCTGGGGGTATACTTGGTGGAATAAGCAACGGTATGCCCATAGTAGTCCGGGTTGTCATTAAGCCAACATCTTCTATAGTCAAAAGCCAGGAAACAGTTAACATTAAAGAAATGGAAAGCGCTAGTTTAGCCATCAAGGGAAGGCATGATGTCTGTATTGTTCCCAGGGCAGTTGCCGTTGTCGAATCAATGATAGCGGTAACCATTTGCGACTTTGCTATGAGGGCTGGACTACTACCGAGGGTGATAAAATGAAATTAGAAGATTTAAGAAATAAGATAGACGAAACTGATACCAAGATAGTCAAGCTTATTGGTAAGAGGATAAAAATTGCCGAAGAAATTGGTGAGGAGAAAAAGAAACAGGGGAAAAAAATCGAGGACTGGGAAAGAGAAAATAGAGTCTTAGAAAATGTCAAGGGTATTGCCCGAGGCGAAAACATAAGTCAAGAAGACATAGAAAGCATCTACGATCAAATATTGACTACGTCCAGAAGGATACAAGGAGGAGTTGCTTTTCAGGGCGAAATTGGCGCCTATAGTGAGGAAGCAGCCTTCCGTTTTTTCGGCTTCTCCATCCAGACCAAACCCTGTGAGAGCCTGGACAAAGTCTTTAAGTCCGTGGAGCAGGGTGAGGTGCAGTATGGAATTGTTCCTATTGAGAATTCGCTTGAGGGAAGTATAAGCCGGGTATATGACTTGCTTCTTGACTCAACGCTTAGAGTATGTGGTGAACTAGAACTTCGCATCGTCCATTGCTTAATAGGCGCCCAAGAGGCACGACTAGATTTGATAAAAAAGGTCTATTCCCACCCACAGGCTCTGGGACAGTGCCAGGCTTTCTTAAAACATTTGAACTGCGAACTAATCCCCACCTATGATACCGCTGGCAGTGTAAAAATGATAAAGGAGAAGGGGATAATGGATGGTGGTGCCATTGCCAGCACCAGAGCTGCAGATATCTACGATATGAAGATTATTGCCAAAGAAATAGAGGATAACCCAAATAATTTCACCAGGTTTTTTATTCTAGCTAAGCAAGATTTCCCACCAACAGGGAATGATAAAACCTCTATAGTTTTTTCAGTAAGGCATAAACCCGGAGCCTTATATGAATTCCTGAAAGAACTTGCTAACAGAAATATCAATCTGACCAAGATTGAGTCCAGACCAACGAGACAGAAGCCGTGGGAATATAATTTTTATCTAGACTTTGAAGGCCACTGGAAAGATGAAGCCTCTCGTGAGGTTCTAGAGAACCTAAATAATTATTCAATCTTTGTAAAAGTCTTGGGTTCATATCCCAAAGCAAAGTAAAAGTGAGGTGAGCCGGTGAGAGTAGCCATAATTGGTGGCTCAGGAAAGATGGGGCGATGGTTTGCCAACTTTTTATTAAAAGACGGCAAAGAGGTGGTAATAACCGGCAGGAACCAGAGAAAGCTACTGGAAACTAAGCAGCAACTAGGTAATGTTGAGGTCGCCACTAATTTGGAAGCAGTTAAGAGTGCCGATGCCATTCTAATATCAGTGCCTATAGCTAATTTTCAGGATGTTGTAGAACAGCTCCACCCCTACACCCGTCATGAGCAGGTTATTATAGACGTTACCTCTATCAAAGTATCCCCGGTTGAAATAATGCATAAGCATATAAAAGCAGGGACAATACTAGGGGTGCACCCAATGTTTGGTCCCGGTGCCAGGGATATAACCAATCAGAACTTTGTGCTGACGCCTACTAACGAGGCTGAGACAGCCCTGGCCCAAAAAACCAGGGGTTACTTAGAAACTAGAGGGGCTAGAGTTGCCCTGATGACCCCTCAGGAACACGATGAAATGATGTCCATCATACTCGGGTTGTCTCACTTTATTGCTATTGTTTCGGCTGATACCCTGCTCAGCCTCGATAATCTAAAGCAGTCGGAAGCAATTGGTGGGAGCACCTATAAAGTGTTGCTAACACTGGCGGGAAGTGTTATTTCAGAAGAGCCAGAACTCTATGCTTCCCTGCAAATGAGTTTACCCAATATAACCGAAATTGAGAAACTATTCCAAGAAAAAGCCAAGACATGGGCAGATTTGGTAAAGAGTAAAGACAGGCAGGAATTTGCATACAGAATGAATGCCTTGAAAAATAGCCTTGAAAAAGGTGACTTCAACTTTCAAAAAGCCTATGAAAACATGTATAAGATTGCCGAGGGGTTATAGAAGCCACTTAGAATTAAGAGACGCCCAATTTCAAACGAGCTGACAGAGCCCCTTCGCTTCGTCTTGCTATTCCCCTCCACCCCGTGCAAGCTGCTCTTTTAGGTAATCTATGGCTTTTACTGGGGTGGGGTCAATCTTATATAGCATTGCCAGGTAGTAGCTGACATAGTCGCCGAACAACACCAGGCTCATCATTTGGCTCAACAGACTGGTGCCATTACCGTCCACAATTTGGTAGCCAACCTTATATTGCTCAAGTAGCCGGCAGGTTACCTGGCAGCGAAGCTGAATGCGCGGTGGGAGCAAGGTTGACCGAAGTAACACTACCACCATTTTGGCAGCTAGTTCTGAAGGGAACTGGTAGCCGACCACAGCATTGTGATTGAGTTCAGGGAAAACCTCATAGAAAGCCCAGTCTTTACTATTCTCATTGAGCTGGGTCTTCCAGCGGTGCGCTACCTCAGATGTTATGCCAGCTCCATATATCACCGCTATGTGACCATATATCCTATTTGCCAGTTGTTTAGCCGGGTTATGGGAAAGGAGGACGCCCTCATTTATTTTTTGCGCTAGTTCCTGTAAAACTCGCACCATTTCGCTTATATCTGCCGACTTATCACTTATGAAGCCGAGTTTTTGCAGAAAGCCGAGGATAGGCAGGAAGCTAAAGGGCAAAGCGGCACGGGGTTGTGCCTTATAATCAAAGCTAAAAACGGGGATATTTCTCTCACCAGCCATCGTTTTCAGCTTGCCACCGGTGGTAATCACCAGCTTTTTTGACTCCACCCCCAGGGCTTGCTCAAATGAGGATAGGGTTTCCTCGGTCATCCCTGAATAGCTGGAGGCAATGACCAGAGTTTGACCATCAATAAAGGCAGGCAAAGCATAGTCGCGGCAGATAATGATAGGTAATTTTGCTTCTGATGCCACCAAACTGCTTACTAAATCACCACCAATAGCTGAGCCGCCCATACCTAAGACAACCACCTTATTAATCCGGGAGTATTCTTGAGGCAGGTTGAAATTCATAGCCATTTGCCAGGCTCGCTGACAAAGCTCAGGCATTTCGTGAATTCGTTCCAGCATCCCCTCCGGGTCGTATTGTTTATACACCTGGGAGTCATCTAAATTAGTATTGTTTATCTACCTCACCCCCCCTTTAGACCCCGGCTAATTCTCTGCTTATATCGAGCAGCCTTTCTACCCGGGCTGGACTATTACTTTCGGCATAGATGCGGAGCACTGGCTCAGTCCCGGAGAATCTAATGAGCAGCCAGGTGGTATCAGCCAAGGTAAAGTGAAAGCCATCGGTGGTGTTTGTCTTTATCACTTTAACGCCATCAATGGAGTCAGGGATATTATCTCTGATGCGATTATTTATAGCTTGGCGTTCATCTTCAGGGAATTCGGCATCTATACGCTGATAGTAGTGAGGGCCAACCTTGCTGTAGAGCCAGTCTAAAAGTTCCGATGGGGTTTTACCTGTCTTAATCATCAGGTCAAGGAAATAAAGACCAGCCAGAATGGCATCTCGTTCTGGTACATGACCCCTGAAGCCGTAGCCACCGCTCTCCTCTCCGCCAATTAGCGCATTCTCAGCGAGCATTATCGGAGCAATATATTTAAACCCCACTGAGGTCTCATAGACCGGCACCTTATATATTTCGCCTAAGCGATAAAGCATGCTGGTGGTGGTTATTGTCTTAACTATAGCACCACGCTCACCGCGCACTTCCAGCAGGTAAAGGCAGAGCAGAGCAAAGACCTGAAGCTGAGTTATAAACACTCCATTCTCATCCACAATGCCAATGCGGTCGGCATCACCATCAGTAGCAAACCCTACATTAGCCCCCGTCTCTTCAACTATAGCTAGAAGTTTGGCTAAATTAGCCGCAATTGGCTCAGGCTGTATGCCGGGGAAAAGGGGATTGCGTTCATCATTTATCTCCTTTACCTCAATGGCTCCCCCAGCCAATAGTGTCTTAAAATAACCGGCGCCGGCTCCATACATAGAGTCTACCACTATCTTCAGCCTGGCTTGGCGTAGCTCATTCAGGTCAATGAACCTGTTTAGCTGGTCAGAGTAAATCGGAGCCAGGTCAAGGTATTCTACTAACCCTCGGTCTAAAGCATTAGCCAGTGGTATTTGATTTATTCCCCCGGTAGCCAGAGCCTGGGAAATATGCCTTTCTATTTCAGCAGTAACCTCATCTGGAGCGCTAGAGGCATATTCAGATTTATACTTGAAGCCACTCCAGATAGCTGGATTATGGCTGGCAGTGATGATGACGGCACCGGCTGCCTTCTGAGCTAGAATACCAAAGCTTATAACCGGGGTCGGAGTCGCCTTAGGGCAAAGGTATACCTTTATTCCGTTACCAGCAACTACCTCAGTTGCGGCTGAAGCAAAGTCCTCAGAGGCGAATCGAGTATCATAGCCAATAATTAGTCCCCGACTGGCAAGACCTGCTTGTTTAAGGTAATCAGCTACTGCCTGAGCACAAGCCCGCACATTATCAAAGGTGAAATCCTGAGCAATAATCCCCCGCCAGCCATCAGTGCCAAATTTTATTGGGTTATTTTTCAACCCTATCCCCTTTATCCCCTTCCCCTTGGTAAGGGGAAGGGGATTATAATTTTTTAGAGGGGCTTCGCCCCTTATAAACTACCTTTTTATTTACTGCCCTGCTAGTGCCTCAGCCTTGAGAACTTCGGCTTTGTCAGTCTTTTCCCAGGGGAGGTCTAGGTCATCACGACCGAAGTGCCCGTAGCAAGCGGTAGGTCTGTAAATAGGACGGCGCAGGTCTAGGTTCCGGATAATGGCTCCGGGTCTAAGGTCGAAGTGTTTGTTAATCAGATTAAGTATGACCTCCTGGTCAACCTTGGCAGTGCCAAAGGTTTCAATAGAGATAGAAAGGGGATGGGCAACGCCGATAACATACGACACTTGAAGCTCTATGCGCTCGGCTAGCCCGGCGGCGACTATGTTCTTAGCTATATAGCGGGCGGCGTAAGCCGCTGAGCGGTCAACCTTAGTCAGGTCTTTGCCTGAGAAACAGCCACCACCATGTCGAGCAATGCCACCATAGGTATCAACCAGAATCTTTCGCCCGGTAAAACCAGTATCAGATACCGGTCCTCCAATTACAAAACGACCGGTAGCATTAACATAATATTTGGTTCTATCGTCTATTAGTAAGGTAGGAATAACCACCTTGATTACTTTCTCAATGATGTCCCGTTCAATTTCATCATGGCTAACATCGGGGTCATGCTGAGCACCTATTACTACACTATCTATCCGCTTGGGAACACCGTTATGATACTCCACAGTTACTTGCGATTTTCCGTCAGGACGAAGGTAAGATATGATATTATCCTTTCTGACCTTAGCCAGTCGACGGCATAGCTTATGTGCCAGGGATATAGGCAGGGGCATAAGCTCAGCCGTCTCGTTGCAGGCAAAGCCAACCATCATTCCCTGGTCGCCAGCCCCAATCTCATCCAGTTCATTGTAATCGGCTGAGGCTGCTTTCACCTCCAGGGATTTGTCTACTCCTAGAGCAATGTCACTAGATTGCTCGTTAATAGAAACCATCACCCCGCAGGATTGATACTCAAAACCATATTCAGGGCTGACATAGCCTATATCATGAACCACTTCCCGTACTATCTGAGGAATCTCAATATAGCAATTGGTAGTAATCTCGCCCATAACAATTATCAAGCCATTGGTCACCGCCGTCTCACAGGCTACCCTACCATATGGATCTTTCTCCAAAATGGCGTCAAGGATAGCATCTGATATTTGGTCGCATAGCTTATCAGGATGCCCCTCGGTAACTGACTCTGAGGTCAGCATATATTTAGGCGAGCTAGTAAAGCTATTAGTCATTATTACCTCCATTTCTATGTTCCTTCTTCCCAACTAGTCAGGTATCTCTCCTGCTCTGGTGTTAAACTGTCAACATCAATGCCCATAGACTGAAGTTTCAACCTAGCCACCTGTTTATCTATCTCTTCAGGCACAGGGTAAACCTTGGTGTCAAGGCTTCCCTTATTTTTCACCATATACTCCAGGCAAAGAGCTTGGTTAGCAAAGCTCATATCCATAACACTGGCTGGGTGCCCTTCAGCGGCAGCCAGATTTATTAGCCTCCCCTCACCTAACAGGTAAATATTACGACCATCATCCAGGGTATACTCATCGACAAAGGAGCGTATCCGCCGCTTGCTATGAGCCAGGCTTTCCAAAGCCGGGATATTTACTTCAACATTAAAATGTCCGCTATTGGCTAGAATGGCTCCGTCTTTCATCACCTGGAGATGGGCTTTATCAATAACATTTTTATCCCCGCTAATGGTAATGAAAATATCACCCACCCTGGCGGCTTCTATTAGTGGCATAACCTGGTAGCCATCCATAACTGCCTCTAGGGCACGGACAGGCTCAACCTCAGTCACAATCACCTGAGAGCCTAGCCCGTTGGCTCTTAAGGCTATACCATGTCCACACCAGCCATAGCCACAAACCACTACTTTCTTACCTGCCCATAAAATATTGGTGGCACGGGTGATACCATCAATAGTGCTCTGCCCAGTGCCATAGCGATTATCAAAGAGATACTTGGTCTGGGCATCGTTCACCGCAATTAGAGGATACTTTAGTTTCCCTGCCTTCTCCAGACTGCGTAATCGGATAACACCAGTAGTGGTTTCCTCAGTGCCGCCAATAACACTACTAATTAAATCACTCCGCCTGGTATGAAGAGTGGTAACTAAATCAGCACCATCATCTACGGTAAGCTGAGGGTTATTATCTAGAGCGGTATTAATATGCTTATAATATGTTGCCTCATCCTCCCCCTTGATGGCATTGGTAGGGATGCCATATTCTACCAGCGCAGCGGCGGCATCATCCTGGGTGCTCAAGGGGTTAGAAGCACATAGAATAATGTTAGCTCCGCCCTCCTTCAGTGTTAGCGCCAGGTTTGCCGTCTCGGTGGTGATATGCAAGCAAGCCGAAATTCGAATGTCGCTTAACGGCTTCTCTCTACTAAACCTTTCCCTGATTAGCCTTACTACGGGCATCTCACGGTAAGCCCAATCTATCCTTTGCCTACCTTCTTCAGCTAATGTTGAGTCTTTAATATCATGGTTTCTAGTTGAATTCATCAGTTACTCCTTGATAATTTATCCAAGTATAAATATTCAAACACAACCTCCTTTTATCGTCGGAACTGTTCGGCAACGTAATTAGATATATCCAGTGTGCCCATAAGTATTGGTTTTTGATAACAATCACTTCCTTCGGTCATAACGAGACAGTGCTTCCTGGCGAACTTAATGTAGTGCGCCGTGTTCTTGGCATCATGTCTCGAATGCCAGCACTCAACCTAAAACTTAAGCTTTAAGGTTACTATCTCAAAAGGTTTCACCTCTAATCCAAATCTGTTTCCTGTAAATGGCAACTCCTTCTCTTCTCGCTCAAGCAAGTTTACGAGGGTCAACTGTTTAATATCTCTAAATAGCTCGACCTCAGCCTCGGTAGCTTCTCCCTTGGTCTCAAAGAAGCGAAGAATCACCTCATCACTATCTTCAGCCTTCTTTAGGGCCGACAGGATAAGATTATTTGGAGTAATTTTCAGGAAGGAGAAGTCTGGAGCCAAATCTCCCTTTCCATCAGCCTGGATAGCGATAGGCAAATGGTGAAATTCCTGGGCTTGTTTATACATCTCAGCCTGGCGCCAATCTCCACTGTGGGGTTGCACAGCGTATTCAAAGACAAAAGACCTTAGCTCCAAGGCATCCGGAGTCGGGATTAGAGGTCCAGCTGTACCGTCAGCCGAGAGTCCTGATACGCTCCTAAATAGAGTGATATAGACTGAACCTCTTATTATCTCTACTGCTGGTAATCCCTTATTCAAAAAGTTTATACCCCTTACCCCATCGCTTACATCAAACCAGCTCAAAAAATTAGGTATTCCTGACGGTTCAGTCCCTTTTGCCCTGGTAAAGTACTCCGTTGGCTCAGAAATAACCCCAAATTGTGTCTCACGGAAGTAGACTTTTCTCTCTATCCCGGTAGCAAATTTAACCCTTAGCCTTATATTGGGGTACTTATTATTAATTCTGGTAGTAAATTCTATTCGTGGGATGTCTCTATAAACTACCACCTCCTTGTAAATATCCAGTGTTTTGTGTTTGTAAAGTACCGGAGAAAACCTTTCCTTTAGCCTATAGGGCCAGGTGAGGCAGTAATACTCGGTTTCAAAAACAATCTTAACCCTTGAGCTTTCTTCTTCTATACGAAAACCTTTAGGCTTAAAGCTTCCATATTCGAACCCCTCCCCAGATTCGCTTTTTATCAACCCAGGGGAGAATCTACTGCGATGACGATAAAGGTCACCAACCTCATCCTCAATAACAATTTCGTTTCCGCTTAATAAAAGGTTTTCCGCTTTATCAAAAACCTCAACTATTCCGGTTTTGTCATCGACCTTTAGTCTGTAAAAAGTTGTTTCAATCTGATCCCCCTCAACCTTTATCTTATTTACCGGTCCCGGTAGGGGAAGCTTATATACCTTATAGCCCAGTGGGGAAACATCAGCTATAAAACCACCCTTTTCTGATTCCACCCAATTCCTTGTCTGCCACGGGAGGGGGTTAAAGACTACAATCCCCCTACCATTGGTATTTATCTTTTCAGTTATAGAGGTTAGTGATGTAGTTATGAGTTCGGTAAGCTTGTCTTTAAGATCAGCGATAATCTCCTTCACTTCTTCATAAACCTCATCTTCACAACAGCCGGCGATGACATCGTGGAAGGCAATAAATAAAGCCCTCTCCCAAGCCTCCCGGAATTCATCAGTTGGATATTGAGCACCAAGAAGCCAGGCAATGGTGGTAAATTCCTCAGCGGTGATAAGTAGCTTTTCACATTGTCTAAAGCTCTGCACCACCCACGTCCGAGTTGAGCATACCTGAGGGAAGACATCAACAAGTTCGTCATCGTATAATTCGCCCTTTATGACTTCAAACGTCTTTCCCGAGCCCTCCAAACTTTGGAAGAATTCTCTCGGACTGGCTATCTTCATTCCAGTATTGGGATAGGCGCGGTTCCATTTATCTACCGCCTGGGAAATCTCCGGCTGGGGAGGCAAGGAGCCACTGCCACAGGGCATTAAAATATAGGCGGTAGCAGCAAACTTATTCAGCTCAATAAACGATTCTTTCCATTTCTCAATATGCAATCCAGCCCGGTAGCCTAAGGGCATCCAGTGAGTCAGAATGGTTGTCCCGTCCAGCCCTTGCCACAAGAATTCGCTTTGTTTAATGTCAGCCCAAGCACCCCGTCTAAAAGCAAGCCATTTATATCCCGCTTTGTTATAGATTTGGGGGAGCTGGGCGTTCATGCCAAAGCTATCGGCTGCCCAAGCCACCGAGACCTCAATACCAAATTTTTCTTTACAATACCTTTTCCCAAAGAGGATTTCCCGTACCAGCACCTCACCAGTAGGGAGCATGGTATCCGGCATAAGGTATTGTCCATCGACTATCTCAAGTTTATCGGCCTCCACCATTTTATGGATTCTTTGCCAAAGCTCAGGATTCCTCTTCTCTATCTCTTTAAGTAAAAAGGTTTGCTCAATACAGAATCTAAACTCTGGGGTCTCCATTAGCTTTAGAGCTTCCTCAAGAATTGTTTCATTTATCTTGAGGTACTCTTCTTTAGAGAAAGCCCAGGCTACATCATAATGAGTATGAGGGACAAGATAGATTGTCTGCATCTTAGCCTCTACTTTTTCTGGCAATATTGTCCAGGGAGATTATACTATAATTTCAGAGACTATGTTTCTTTTAGCCAGCGCATTAGTTCGTTCAGCACCTGGTGGTAATTGGCTTTGGTTACGTTTATCAAATTCACCTGAGGTTTACGCTTGACAGCATCTGCCCACGGGTTAGGGTGGAGCATGATGGTTCCTAGAACCCTCTTCCCACTACCGATTATTTGTAAAACTGCTTCTCTGAAGTTGACTGAAAATAGCTCCATCTTCCCGATTTCATCGATGATTACTAAATCACACTGCTGTGCTGCCTTGTGAAGGGAAGAAACACCTACCCGGTCTATACTCACAATATCAACCCCATACCTGCTTACCCGGTAGGGACTGTGAACATCGACATGAGCTAGTATGGCATCTTTACCGTCTAAAGTAACCAGCTTAAAGCCCTGTCTTACTCCCTGACTTCGTATTTCCTCGGTATAAAAACCCCCAGCTTTACCCTTCACTTCGGCTACCGCCTGCTTGATGAGGCTGGTTTTCCCTGTCCCCGGTTTACCAGTGAGCAGATAAACCTGCTTCATAAGTCTCTACCTATCCCTCGGGCTGGAGCCTGGCTGCCTTCCTCTTTTCCTCTAGCTTGTCTCTTTTACGCCGATACTTAAGAGCTGTTACCATTTTCCTCTTATTCACCGTTAGCAATAATAACCCAAACTAGCCTCTCCTTCCACCCCGGGCTTTATATACCTCGACAAACTTGGCAAACGACCGGTCAAAGGTCTTCTCCACCTCCAGGGGGAAAACACAAGCCGGAAGCTCATCAAACTCAAGGTGGTAGGCTATACATTCACAGCACTTGCCCTTTCTGGAACAAGGTTCATAGGTGCAGGGACATTTTGCTTTAATGACTTCAATCTGGCATTCCATTTGTAGCTCTCTCCTCTTATAAGGTATTGGTTGTTTATCAGGGAATATTGAAGGGGCGAAGCCCCTTCAATATTTATACCTCCCCCTCTCCTTTGAAGGAGAGGGGGATAAAGGGGGTGAGGTAGATAAACAATCTAATTACATATAGCTTTTTCTTATCTTTATGGACAGTTCAGCCAGTAGCTCCAGTACTTGGCTGGCTGCTTCCTTATTAGCTAGAAGTCCCAGCCCACAGCTAGGGGTAAGCAGCCCCTGCTGCAATAGTTGTTTGAAGGGGACGCCCTTTCTGGTAAAGGGCGCCATTGCTTCCTCCAGGCGGTCTTTGAGACTGACTACCGATTCCTTGGCTAGTGACTCCTCATCGTTAGGGACAATCCCCCAGGCGATAGCCCCCTTTCTATCCAGAAATGCCTTTATTTCAGCGGGATAAAGGCTTAATGACTCAGCATAGTTATAAGCATCAAAGCTCACTATATCAGTGCTGGTATCCAGCATAATAGACCAGTCGGTATTACCGCAGCAGTGAACTCCTTTTAGCCCACTAATACCACCGAACACCTCTTCTAGCAGATTTATAACTCTTTCCCGGGATAATGAGAAGGAGGCTGAGCCGAAGGAAACCATATATGGCTCATCAATAAAGATAATAGTATTACTGGAAATTTGACTTAAAGCCTTTTCCTGCCAGGCTGCCTTTAGCCTGAGCAATTTAGCTATAGCATCGGCCAGAGTATCATCATAGAGTATAGCCCGGCGGCTATCATCAGTAACGGCTAGCCCCCAGGTGATAGGTCCTGTTATCTGTCCTTTGACTCCCAGAGGTGCTAGAGTGGTTAGGGCTAGAAAGCTGTGGAGACCAGCGGCATAATCGGAGTTGATAGGATATTTATCAATATCGTTCGCCAGATAGGTAGCATGGAGTTGCTCCAAAGGCTCATCCAAATCCTGGGAGCAGTCTACATAGACACGCTCGTCTTCTATCGTTATCCCAGGAAAGCCATGACCAAACTGGACACACATATGTTCCAGAAAGGAGCGTTTGGGTAGCTGGGGCCAGGCGGGGATTTCTTTGAGATAGCGAACGACTACTGAACATGCTTCCGATGGGTCGGTATGGGGCATGCTACCAATACCGGTGGGCAGACATCCAAATTCTGTATCATGCATAATGTCTTTAACTCTCTCCTTAGGTTAGATACTTGCCTATCATCAAGTTCAGCTTTTCCCTCTGCTCAGAATGTATTAGCTCCGGGGCAGTAACAATAGCCGTCTTCAGTGCTGTAGCGCAGCCACAATGGCGCTCCCCGGGTATCCTGGTAACTACCAGCTTGATGATTCTCTTGGCAGTATCAATATTCCGGTGCAGGATATTGAAGATAACATCTACTGTAACCGGCTCACCCGGCTCCCACCAGCTATCATAATCAGTAACGCAGCCTATACTAGCGTAGCAGATTTCGGCTTCCCGCGCCAGCTTGGCTTCGGGCAGTGCCGTCATCCCAACAATGTCTGCCCCCCACGACCGGTAAAGGCGTGATTCAGCTCGGGTGGAGAAGGCAGGACCTTCCATAGCAATATATATGCCCTTGGGATGGACTCTAGCTCCCGCCTCTCTAGCTGCCTTAAATACAATCCGGCTCAGCACCGGACAGAAAGGCTCAGCAAATGGTATGTGGGCGACAACTCCCTCCCCAAAGAAAGAGTTAACCCGGCTTCGGGTACGGTCAATTAGCTGGTCAGGGATAACCAGGTCACCGGGCTTAATCTCCTTTTTAAAGCTACCAGCCGAGTTAACGGCAATAATATATTCCACACCCAGCCACTTCAGGGCATAGATATTAGCCCTTGATGGAACCTCTGTGGGCGATATGCAATGTCCCTTACCATGCCTGGGGAGAAAGGCTATCCCCACCCCCTCCAGCTTACCAATAACAATAGCATCACTCGGCTTACCAAAAGGAGTGTCTAGTTGAACCTCTTCAATATCAGTGAGTCCCTCAATATCATAAAGCCCCGTCCCCCCAATAACCCCTATTTTTGCCTGTGGCATTAGTGCCTCCTTATCAAAGCATAATCTTTAATCTCTCCTCAGCAAATACCCTTCAACCTCTCTACATACGGCTCTTTTATTATACCATTCTCGGTGATGATGGCGGTTATATAGTAGTGGGGGGTGATATCAAAGGCGGGGTTGGCAGCTTGGGTGCTGTCAGGAGCAATACTTACCCCCTGTATATGGGTTACCTCTTCCGGACTTCGCTGCTCAATAGGGATTTCGTCCCCTGCATTCAGTGACAAGTCAATAGTAGTAGTAGGAGCAGCCACATAGAAAGGGACACCATGCTCCATAGCCAGCACCGCCAGGGTGTAGGTGCCAATCTTGTTGGCGGTATCACCATTGGCGGTAATCCTGTCGGCACCAACAATGACGCAGTCAACCTCCCCCCGACTTATAAAGTAGCCTACCATTGAGTCGGTGATGAGGGTAAACGGGATATTAGCCTTCTTTAACTCCCATGTGGTAAGCCGTGCCCCCTGTAGCAGGGGACGGGTCTCAGTAGCCAAGACCTTTATATTCTTGCCCTGCTCTCTTGCCTGTCTAATCACCCCCAGGGCAGTGCCATAGCCACCGGTGGCTACAGTCCCGGTATTACAGTGGGTCAGGATAGTAAAACCATCCTCTATTAGTCCGGCGCCAATCTGGCTAAGCTTTTTGGTTGCCGCTTCCTCCTCAGAGTGTATTTTAACCGCTTCATTAACCAGCGCCGCTTTAATTTGGTCCACATCCTCGCCCGCCTTGGCTACTTGGTTCATTCGCTCAATAGCCCGGAAAAGGTTCCTGGCAGTAGGTCTGGTTGAAGCAATGGTATAGCTGATGCTACGCAGCTTTTCTAAAAATCCGTCCCTAGCCACAGATTCAATTTTTAGAGCGCCCAAAGCTATTCCATAAGCCCCAACTATTCCAATGGCTGGAGCTCCCCTAATTTTCAATTCTACGATGGCTGAGGCTATTCTGTGATGGTCGCCAAGCTCTAAATATACCTCTTCCTGGGGAAGTTTGGTCTGGTCGAGGATTTTTACCCGATTACCAAGCCATTCTATAGTTTTCAGCTTCGCATACTCCTTCTGAACAGAATGATGCCGATAGAGAAGATAACCACTGCCCAACCAGTTAAAAACAGGAGGTCGGTGCTGAGTGCTTCCAGCCCGACTCCACGAATGAGAACACCTCTTGAGGCATCAATGGCATGGGCATAGGGAAAGGCATAGGCGATATTTCTCATGTATGATGGCATTATTTCTACGGAGAACCAGCACCCGGAAAGTATAGCCAGTGGCATAGCAAACAGCCAGCACAGGGGCTCAGCCTGGTTTTCAGTCTTGGTGAGAGAGGCAACAACCATACCGATACCGATACTACACAGACTGGCGAGAAAGTAAATGAGAAATGCCAGCCAGAGGCTGCCCACTATATCCATTCCGAATCCCCAGGCAGCGGCTATGAAGATTATTATCTGAACAATGGCGATGGCAATAAGACATAAGGAATACCCTGCTATGAAGTCCACAGGTCTGGCTGGGGTAGTCAGCAGGCGGGAGAGCATCCCCTTCTCCTTGTCATGAATTATAATTCGGGCTGAGGTTGGTATCATTATTAAAAGACCAAAGATTATTATCCCTGGGGCTATGAAATCAATATAGGTTATCTCAGTCTCTATGTGAATAGGATTAGCATTAATGGTTATCGGTATCTCGATATCGGCAAAATCGCGGGTAACTGCATTTATTATTGAAATGATTTGGTCTGAAATCATGATGTCACTTTCATCATAGGTTATATTCAGGTTGATATTGGCTGTATCACCCTGCCCGCTCTGGATTACCTGTTCACTAAAACCCTGTGGGATGACAATATAGGCTTTTAAATCGCCAAACTTGAGGTCTTTCATAGCTTTAGTGGCGTCATCATATGTAGAAACCTCAAATGCATCCACTTCTACCAGTGCTTCATTAACGAAGGACTGTGAAACTTGAGTATGGTCATCATCTATGATACCTATAGGGAAATTGGGGGTAGTCTCACTACCAACCACTACCCCGAAAAGGAGCATAAACAACAAGGGGAAGGCTAAGAGAAAGCCCAATGCCAGCGGATCTCTATAGGTCTCCTTAAGGTTTCTACTGGCTAGTCCTAAGAACCTCATTCTCTTAATTCCTTTCCGGTTATGTGGAGAAAGACATCATCCAGAGTAGGCTCTTTGATATAGGCGGAACGGACTACAGCCCCGGATGCGTGCAGAAAGTCAACGATTTCTTTGAAGTCCAGCCGCTTATCAGTAATTACTATAGTGCCATTGGTTACTTCCACCTCATCATATTTGCTTCGCATTTCAATTATGACCTTCTGGGTAAGATTCCAGGCGTAAATAACTATAGTGTGCTTTTTCAACACACTTATTTTAAGTTCGGTGCTGGTACCCAAGGCGACAATCTTGCCTTTATCCATAATGCCTATCCTATCAGCAAGAAAATCCGCCTCGTCCATATAGTGGGTGGTAAGCAGGATAGTCTTTTTTCCTTTTAGCCGGACAATATATTCCCATATTGCTCTCCTGGCTTGAGGGTCAAGACCAAGAGTAGGTTCATCCAGGAATAGAACCTCAGGATTATGAATCAGCGCCATCATTATGTTAAGTCTTCGCTTCATACCACCGGAAAACTTTCTCACCTGTTCTTTAGCCCTCTCATCAAGACCCACCGTCTCCAGTAGCTTTTGCGACCTGATTCTTAGCTCCCTAGCCTCCATACCGTGAATCCGGCCGATTAGGGCTAGATTTTCCCAGCAATTAAGGTGCTCTGAAATAGCCGTTTCCTGCGGGGATACCCCTATAAGTTCTTTAACCTTAAATGGGTGCTGGTTAATATCGTAGCCCATAATAGTAGCCGTGCCCCCGGTAGGCTTAAGCAGGCAGCATAGCATATTTATGGTAGTAGTCTTTCCCGCCCCATTAGGACCAAGAAGAGCAAATAGCTCCCCTCTTTTAATATTTAGCTCAATATCATCTACCGCCACCAGACTGTTAAATATCTTGGTCAGGTTAGAAGTCTGGATAGCAAGGTCATCACTTGCTTTTGCCAGCTCCGCCCCATTTGAATGCATCTCCATTTTCCTTCTTTCAAACAGAATAAGCTTTGGCTTGGCTCTATGCTACCACACACTACTCCCGCTTACCAAGCCCCGGAATAAACATCGCCACTTGCTTATTCGCTTCTGTCTCCTATCCTCTGGTCTACAACCGCAACAACTCTCCCTTATGATATAGCTGGGGCAAGCGCCACAATATACCCCACAAGGGGAAGCTAAATCGATTGGCTGATTATCTGCCATCGTGCCTCCTCATAAAGTCCCCGTTGGCTTATTCAGCCTGCTGCCAATCCTTTCTTAATTCTTCTCAAATTTCTAAGGTGCTCATCCTTATGGTAGTTCTCCAGAAACTTTAGCTTATCACAGTTCTCAAATTCAGGGCAGAAGGCGCAACTGCTGAGCCCCTTTTTCTGGCAGCACTTCCTTATTTTACACCAAGGGTTGCCACCCCCATCCCGGCATCCATTACATTCCAGCTTAGTTAGAGCATCCAGTGATTTTTTGAAAGAGGTATAGTCACCCAGGAAGGGAATGCCCTCCCAGGCTGTCTTCATTCTTTCCTTCCTCAGTACTCTACGGAGTTCCTTAGCGGCTTTGCTCACCGTCCTAGTGTAGCCGAAGCACTGGCTGCAGTCCAGACCACAATAAGAGATTAGGTCGTTAGAATTTTCCATTAACCTTGCCTCCTTAATATTTACTACATACTTGGTTAAATGTAACCTAGCTTGGATTAGCCGTCAAGAGCAAATCACTCGTTTGACATAGCTAGCAAAATCAAGGTAAACTCTCAAATCTTGCTAACCTTCCCCTTTAATTGAATCCAAACTAATAGAGGAAGAGAAATGGCTGAGGGCTCACTGAATATAGAAGACCTGAAAGGTAAAATCGGGATGGAGTGGGAGCCGGGGATATATGAGATTGAGAAGGGGATGTTACGGCAGTTTGCCCAGGCTATTGATGACCCCAATCCCTTGTGGCAGAATGAAGAATATGCCAGAAAAAGCAGGTATGGTGGCATTATTGCTACCCCAACCTTCGTATTGACCATAGGTTTTGAACAGATTCAGCAGATATTAGCCTCAATCTCCCCTGGAACTATACTTCATGGCGACACTGCACTTGAGAGTTATCAACCCATCAGACCGGGAGATATGATAACTGCTACCACTAAAATAACTAATATCCGTGAACGGCAAAGCGAAAAGGGTAGAACAGTGTTTATGACCTTTGAAATAACCCATATAAACCAGAGACAAGAGCTGGTAGCCAAGTGCCGCCAAATGATTGTTAGCTACTAGACTAATACTGTTAAAAGGAAACGATATGAGTGAGCAAATATATTATGAAGATATAGCCGTGGGCAGTGAAATCACCCCCCTGGTCAAGCAGCCTACCACTCGTCAGTTGGTAATGTGGGCTGGAGCATCTGGTGATTATTACTCCATCCATTATGATAAGGATTTTGCTCAGAGTAAGGGACTACCTGGTGTTATTGTTCACGGTCAACTGGTAGGTTGTTTCCTGGGTCAGCTAATGACCGATTGGATGGGAGAACAAGGCAGCCTCAGGAAATTAACTTGTGGCTATAAGAGTGTGAACTTTCCCGGTGAAACTCTTATCTGCAAGGGAAAGATAAATAAGAGCTATATTGAAGATGGTGAACATTATATAGAGTGTAATCTCTGGGTAGAGAATACAAAAGGGGAAAAGACTGTATCAGGTAAGGCTCTGGTCACTTTGCCATCCAGAGGCTGAAGATGCTTTAAGCTTTTGATTGCTGTTTTCCCACTGCTCACGGTGTATCTCCATAAGCACAAAACTGTATCCATCCTTATTCAGGTGCCCGCATGGTGTAAACCCGCATTTTTGGAAGCACTTTTGTGCCCTCTGGTTTAAGTCAAGGGTCTTCAGATAGACTCGGTTGAGATTTGTCTCACGGAAAATATGGCTAAGTAAGCTGTCTAAGGCATCACTACCATAACCCTTATCCCAGTAGTCACGGTTACCAATCATAATGCCCAGTTCGGCTTCGCCTCTAGTCTCATCAATGCCATAATATACGCAATTGCCAATGTGCTTGCCGTCTAAGTTATCTATAGCGAATTGGCGTCTAATTAGAGAAGAGTAACGCAGTCCGATAGTGTAATCTAATAAATACTGTGAGAAAGAAGCAGCTAGCCGCGGTGCAGCATCAAGTCCAGCTAACTCAGAGTCCGTCTGCCAGGCGTAGTCATCTCGGGCATCGGCTAGCCTTTTATCACGAAGTATAACCTTGCTACCAGTAAGCATACATCCCCTTAAAATTTCAAACTTCAAAATAGAATGGGGCTTCCACTGCCTTTAGCTCCTCCAGGGCTTGCTCCGCTGCCTCTTGGACTACCTCGCTAGGATTACTCTGGCACTCCTCCAGGCACTCTCTAGCCTCGCTACCACCTATCTTGCCTAGCGCCTGGATAGCAGCCAGTCGGACATCAGTATCTGGGTCACCTATAAGCTCTATGAGATAAGGGATGGCTTCTTCTTCCCCCAACTCACCACATGCCCCGGTTGCCTCATAGCGTATTTCAGCGTCAGCATTAGCTAGCTCCTTTATCAGTATAGGTAACCAAGAACAGTGGCAGCTCTTACCCATAGCATAAACAGCGCTAGCTCTAAGCTTAGAATCATAACTTTGATAGGCTTCCATGATGACCTTCTCCACCTCGGGTAAGCTTAACGGGGCAGCCGCCTCCAGTGCCCGGCGCCTGACACCTATAGGTCTGCTTCTATCATCAATCACGCTAAGCAATGCCTCCCCTAGCTTGGATGAGTAACAGGGGCGTAGCTTTCTATGCTCAGCCAACATAGCAAACTTGCCTAACACTATAGCTGCTACCAACTGAACCTTCTCCGAGCTATCATATTTCAATAGATTAATAAAGGGGCTAATTAGGGACGCCTCTTCATTTTCCCACAGACCTTCAATAGCCTTGCTCCGCACCTCAGCATCTTGGTCTTTCAGACAATTCTTGAAGATGCTATCAAAGTTGAGCTCATAATTATTTTCGGCCAGCTCGACCAGCCGATATATAATTTGCTGTCGCCGTTTCGACTCAATGGACGCCCACACCCGGCTTAGTAATCCCATCTCTTCCGAGCCTAAGTTTGATAGTTCAGTTAGTTCTGAACTGGATAACGGTTTGTTACTATCAGTCAGGTCAGCAATGAGTTCCTCAACAGGCAATAACATAGAAGGTCTCCATAATTCTATTCCTCCTCCTCTTCCTCTTCCCTCTGTTCCCAGATAGGCTCAGTAAAGTAGTCTATATACTCACCCATAGCCTCAGCGGCTACTTGCTTCATTCTCTCTCTTGTCTCATTAGCTAACTGGACTAACTCCCCCATATCAATTTCAATATCTAGCATTTTAGCCAGGACGTTGAGTATAACTAGAGCAGCCATTGGGTTCTGTACTCGAGTGGCATACATAGGCACCTCACCAAGCAGGCAGATACCCTCAATATCCCTCTCCTTGGCTACGCCCAGCAGTAACCCGTTCAAGCCCGCAATGTGAAGGTTGCCCTTTTGTACCAAGTCATACCCATTCAAATCCTTAGCCACATGGTGACTGGTAGCCACCCCCCAGACTCTGGACGGCTCGGTGTGGTGGATGCGGGTCACAGCTGCAGCACAGGTATATATCCTCTTAACCTGAAACTTTAGTCCCACATCAAGTATACAATTAGCCAGCTCATAGCTCTTGGTAGCTGGTTGGTCTTCACCAATGAATAATACTATATCACTTCCCTCGCCCTTGTTTTTCCAGTAGTAGAACCTACTCTCGGCAAACTGTGGAGCTTCTACTACATCATCCTTAACCACCACTCCAATAGGGTCAAAGAAATGAGAAGCCTCGACCTCTGCCAATTCCTTGAAATCTAGTTTCCTCTTTAGATAGGTAGCTACTATAATGGCTACATTACCGATGCCAGGCCACACAGCCAGCATATTTGGCGAATTAAGCTTGGGCTTGGCATAAATCTTAACTAATTCTTTCATTATATTCTGCCCCTCTTTATTACTAAGGCTGTTTAGTTGTCATTGCGAGGCGTTGAGGAACAAAGCCAACAGCCGAAGCAATCTTTAAAAGCAATAGTGAAATTGCCTCGCTTCCCCTTCACTTCGCTCAGGGCTTCGTTTCACTGTAATGACAATTTGAGTTGTTAAACGGTCTCTCACCGGTCATAGATAACCCTATCCCCTTTACCGTGTTAGAGTTCCTAAGGGGGTTTATTCCCTTCCCCTTGATAATGGGAAGTATACTTTTAGCTATAAATTGGTTCAATAGTAAAGATTGCTTTAACCTCTATTCTATCACGAAACACCACTACTTGCACTTGTAGCTTATCAAGTAGCTCACGTTTTGTACCATATGTATAACGTGGACTAATCAAATATTAATGAGTTTATCATTAATATTTAAGAGTAGGTTGGTTAGCAGGAATCGCGCGGATTTGGTATATGCTAAATGAAGATCTAGTGGGAACTCGTTTATATGGAATCTAAATAGCGTGGGTATTCTTAAGTCTTAGGTCATTTTTATTCACACGGTAGGTCATCCAATGAGAGCCAGCCTTCTTGTAAAGCATGCAATACAGCCTCAGTGCGTGAGCCGCATTCCATTTTTCTGAAGATGTTGACCAGATGGCTTTGAACCGTCCGCTGGCTAATACCAAGCTCGCTGGCAATCTCCTTATTGGTAACACCTTTTGCGGCTACTCTTAGCAACTCCACCTCTCGTGGACGCAACTGTGCCATAGTCTTCATCCCTTTACCCTTGTTGGCGGCTAGACTACCTACAAGCTGGGTGACAGCTTCTAAGTCAAACACAGCTTCTCTGGAACACAATGAACGCACAGCACTAATGAACTCTCGTGGAGCGGTTTTCTTTAGCAGATACCCGGCTACCCCTGCCTGCAACGAAGCAAATAGACTTTTCTGGTAGCCGCAGGCACTTACCATGAGAATGGCAGTTGAGGGATGAGCTGCTTTGATTTGCCTGGCAACCTCAACGGCATGGCCAATATCAGTACTCGAACTGTGGAGTGGTATGTCCAGATCTATTATGACCACGTCTGGACATAATTCATCTGTCAGCTTAATGGTGTCATCACCATTGATTGTTTTCGCCACACACGTTAGGTCATCTTCATTAGTGATAAACTGGCACAGACCTTCCTGAAAACATGCGTCGCTGGTCGCAACCATAACCTTAATCTTTTCCATGGCATCCAATCTCTTGCGTATACAACAACATACTACGCCCAGTGATGAATTTTTGTCAATTATTGTG
>SMTZ1_10010097_pt1 | contig 29755 bp, 26 predicted proteins | sample DeeMarSWOR136_30_FD_25667 | JGI IMG/M metagenome (IMG submission 25667) | reverse complement strand
TATATTCCTTGCTACGTACTTTCTATTCCGCTAGACTTATGATAAAACACAAAGAAATAAAAGTCAATAGGCGATATTGGAGTCATATGGAAGCAGAGAAAAAAGTGTTAACGGTAGAGGAACTAGCAAAGGAACTGAGAATTTGCAGGAGTTTGGCTTACAGACAAGTAAGGGAAGGCAAGATTTATTCGGTCAAGTGTGGTGACAGGTATCTAATCCCGAGAAAGTCACTAGAGGAGTTGCTGAGTGGTCAGCAAAGGCCGGACGGCAGGTAAAGAGGCGGGCTGGCGGTTTATCCGCCGCCGCCTTGCCTGCCCCCCAAATGTCAAGGGCGTAGAGCTGAACGCAGTATCAGCGTCCCTTGACATTCCATTGAATTAGCATAATTGACATCGGGAAAGGACTTGTCCTTTCCCTTATCAGAACCAGTTGGGTGGTTGGGTGTGGTAGCGTAGCTGACGCGTGGGGGGTATCACACTCACAGGGGGGTAAGGGGGGTTACCCCCACATCCATCCTTGAATGCGTGAGGTGCGTCTTGAGTGAATTAGCAGGAAAAATTGATATATGGCAAGCGTGGGGCGATTTTGTTGATGATGTTGGAGACAGGAAAGGTGGCTGGGATTGGTATGCGACACTTACTTTCAGAGATCCGCCGGTCGAAGAGATTCTAAGGGGTTGGACTAAAGTTGGTATGGGTTTTTCAAAGCGTGCTTGTGATGGATTCCTACGTTTACTTGGGGATATGAAGGGAATGAATACACACCACTGGTTCAGAGCTAGGGAATATCAAAGGGACCGCGGTGTACCTCATTACCACTTGCTTATTGGTGGGGTAGGTGGTCTTCGTAGGAAAGAGGCATGGCGATGGTGGTTTGACCGCTTTGGTTTTGCGCGCATTCTGCCCTATGAGGAGAAACGGGGAGCTAGGTTCTACCTCTGCAAGTATGTTACGATTTTCTGACAACTTGGCGCTGAACTAATTTTTAAAGTAAGAAGTACGTACTGAATTCCAAAGCTACAAAGCTGAATTCGAATATCATTCTAGTAATCCACTAAGGTCTCTCGGCAATAATTCACTTGTACTTATAATGGGTAATTGATACATACGTTGAATGATTGAGAAAATTACTCGCTTTGGTTATAGTATCTGACAAAGATATAGATGTATCGAATGAGAAATATAGAGGAGGTTTAAAATGTCTTATCGAACAGGGGATATATTGACAGTGGTGCTGCTAGGGATTCTAGGAGCGGGTTTCGTGGGGATAGGGTTGCTAAGCAGGAGACCTGAATTATTGAAAGATGTCTGGTGGATAGTGGTGGCTTTTGGAGGAGCAATCTTATTAAGCTGTCTTGTTAGTATTGGCTTTGTTGCCACTCAGCCAACGAAGATACCTTGTCCGTACTGCAATGAAAAGATAGTGCCGAAGGTTCGCACGATGAGTGGGCATCTGCGTCTTTCTCGCTTGGACGAGGATTAGCGGAGAGGCGATTGCTAATACATTATTTAGAATAGCATAGGTTATGAAGGCATAAAGAGAAGAAATGAGCAGAGAGAATGCAGTAAGAAGATGTCCCGAATGCGGACAGAGCTTGTATTTTGATTACAACACGCTATCCTGGACGTGTACCAATCCTATCTGCAAGAGAGAATATAAATATGAGGAATTGGATAAGATAACGAATACCAAAGGTAATGCAATAAGGCACGACAGAGGTCGAGATAACCTAGAAGATAGTACTGATAATTACGAGCCTTATCAGCGAGCCATGCACAGTGGTTCTCAGCCAAGTCATGATTCATTATACGGACATCGTGCTACATATGAGTCAAAGAAGAAATCACGCAGAGTTCCAATAATAATTGGTATTACTCTAGCCTGTATAATTGCGGTTGTAATGTTTATTATTCTTACTGATCCTTTTACCCCTACTTTATCTGCAAATCCACTGAGTTTCGGTTTCAGTGTATATGATGGATTAAATCCTCCTTCACAGACACTCGATGTAGAGAGTAGTGGGAGAGCAATAACTTGGTTCGTACTTAATGACGCTAGGTGGTTGGACGTGGATCCAATGGATGGCACCACAGAGGACGAGAGATCAGTAACCGTATCAGTGGACCTTTCGACAATGCACCCTGGTGAATACACTGCTACGATTTCTATCTATGCTTCTGGAGCAAAGAATGAGCTCATTGAGATTCCGGCAAGTCTTGTGATAACTGAGACGGAGGAAACGCTCGCCATCAAGGGAGCAGTTGGAGGAAACGAAAACAATATAGAAATATATTACGACGAGGAATCTCCCTATCGTGGTGTCCAGTTGATTAATAACCCGAGTGCTATCGACCCGACTTTCGGACAGTTGCTAAAATTCATAGCATCCGATACTACAGACGAGCACCCGTATGTCGAGGGTGAATATATGTGCGCGGATTTTGCTGAAACATTACACAATAATGCAGAACAGGAAGGAATAAGAGCCGCTTGGGTCGGTGTTTATTTTGAAGGCGAGAGTATAGGGCATGCCTTAAATGCCTTCTATGCTTTGGGTACGGGCTTGGTGTTCGTAGATTGTACTGGTGGCGGATTCGAAGTGTATAGCCCCTCATCCAAATATGACTTGATAGCATATGTTCGGATCGGAGAGCAATATGGACTAGTGAGTTCAGATACTTCACTGTGGCCCTCATATGACTTTTACGAAGGCTATTTAAAGGATTGGGAAGATTATGAAAGAAGATGGGAAGATTATGCAAGAAGAGTTAAGGAATACACCGAACAGGTTGATAAATTCAATGCATTGGTACGTAGCGGAACTTTTAACATATTGGAATACTCGAGACTCAACGCAATGTACGATGAGCTAGAAGCGGAGAGAATTGCTTTAGAATCTCTAGGCGAAAGGCTTGGAGACTATCGATGGGAAGCGATGGGGGTTGTTTCACAAGTCATGATTTATTGGTGAGTAGCCTAAAAAGAGAGTTGGAGCACATAGCCAGATGAGTAAGAATATGAGATAAATTTAGAGTAAAGTGCTGGCACTAAATTTGCACTAATGGTATTATAGACAAGGGTTGAAAAAGGGGGTTTTGAAACTAAAACAAGGATAAGTAGAAAACACCAATTTAGCTTCAAAATTAGTAGAAACCAAGCCTGTTGTATAACTTCTAAGCAGCGGGTCGTGGGTTCGAATCCCTCCAGGGACGCCACAAACCTAGCCAGAGCAACTGCTTTTATAAATAAAACCACCGCGCACACAAGGAATTATCAATAGGTTGCGGTATTCCAGACATACTATAGAGTTAAGGAGTCACAAAACGCTATTTTGTGTGATTAGGTAACAAAATAGGCTGATGTGACCTATTGAACAAAATACGCCTTTGTTACTTCGGGTGCACGTTTTAAACTATTATGCAATCTGCTTGCAGTTGGAGGTTCATTATTGCTGTATCTCGGCATTAAGTATGCGGTAGAACGTGTCTCGTGCGTTTCTTTCCCGCCAGGGATAGTGGCCACATCTCTCCAAGAGGATGAACCGAAAGTCCGTGACTGCCCGTGAGAGTGGGTGTTTGACCCCATTTGCTGGGTGAGGGTCGTAGTCGCCATGAATTGCAACTATGGGGCATTTTATGTGCTGCACGATTTCAAGTAGACGCCCACTGCTCCTGAGTCTGCTGGCTTCATTCCAGACAGTCCGGTATATGTCCACATCAAGTCGGACTTTGTCGCCTTTGTCAGGCAGCAAGTCGAATGAATCTGCCTTGGATATCAGCTCGCTAAACCGAGAAAGCCTCTCGCAGTAATTGTTATCGAAGGAAGCCGAAATATCTAGGGCGTGGTATAGAGACGCCGCCTCTTTCTTGTCCACACCATAGAGCCGTTGTAACCGCGTTTTCATTACGGAAGAGGCATATTTTGGGTCGATCGGACCGCTACTGACCAAAATGAGCTTTTTGACTAACTCAGGATGAAACGAGGCCAGAATACAACTAAGCCATGCTCCCCACGAGAAGCCAATCAACGTCAGTGGAAGACTCGCATCATCTTCTAAGATATCGCGTAGCTCTTCTACCTGCTCCTGAATTGTGGCCGTAGTTTGTAGTGGTTCCAAAACGCCAGCAACTTGGGACAACTCACGGGCAACCGGAGCCATTTCTCCAGGGGCACCCGGTCCACCATGAACAACTGCCACAACAAACGGTGGGCCTCCATACTTCCTAAGATTGCTCACGACTACAGCTTAACTTATATACAAGAGGAGGTAAAGGTCAGACTACAGTCCTGGGCATCATGTCTCAACAATTCGTCAGTCTGTGCAGTGAGGTAACAAAATAAGTGATTGTTACCAGAGTTATACAACACGCTCTATTGTTTGATTGCGTCTGCCAAGGTAAAAAATTCGTCTACCTTAGTTTACTTCTCGTCAAGAGTGGGATACATCCGGTCACCAAGATTGTTGGGGTCTACCGCCTGTTTAATCTTACGCTGCCAGGTGTGTATAGCTCGCTGCTTGGCTAGATCTTTCTGCAGTTCTTCGTGGGTCTTGCCTACAGCAAGGTACATACCTTCTTTCCCGGGCGGGATATTGTGCTTAGCTTCTTCTTTTATACAGTGCTTCATCCACTCTACGGCGGCAGCAACCGATGTCTTGTCAGCCACGTCATAGAAACCAAACTGCTCCAGCCCGCACTGGCCCCCACCGCCTATGGAGCCGACTCCTCCCATCCTGGAATTTTTCGGTCGTATCTTCGGCAAGTGGTACGTATTTGTTCACGAAATCCGGCGTGCCCGACTGCATGTAATTGCCTATCCAACCACCCGTATAGACAAAGTTCAGATTCTTCTTGCCCAGCCTGAGCAGGTACAATAACGAAAATTGCTCCATTTCCGGCTCCAGCCACTTCTTGACTTTCCAGCCCCCGGTCTCCTTGAGTATCTGCTCCAGCACCTTCTCCTTATATTCGATATCCCGCTGGCTCATGCCCACCAGCACAAGTTGGTATGAATACCTCATCTCTTCAGTGACTTGCTTCACCTCTCGCTTGCGTACAAACTCCTCGATATCATCGAGCGATTTGGTGGGATCCTGGTAGAGCATCCAGAAAGCCGGACCAAGGTCGGCACCGAGCATCGTCCACTGTCGGTGCGCATAGTATGCGATCTCGTTATCGTATATTCTGTAATAGGATTCGAATAGACTATCCCAGTCCTTGAAGGCCACGGTATATGCCCTGAAGTTTCGGGGCAGCGGAGAGCGGTAAGCGGGCACGGTACCTTCGATGGGATACTCCGCCGGTCCCGGCCAGGGAGACAGCTTCACGGCGCATTTCGTATATACGCCCAGACCACCCCTGGCTCCCAGTGCACCCCTGACGATGCCCCTCATGCTCGGGCCCGGGCCTTCAGCACAAAACCATCCACACCCGGAACCGATGGAGCCTGTTCTCAGTATTTCACCGTTGGGCATAACCCACTCAGCCCCCAGCAGGTTCTCCCTGAGCTCGCCGGTGTAAATTGAGGTACCCGCGGCCCCGTGATAACAGGTGGCGCCGACCAAGGTAGCACAGCTGGCCCCGGCGCCGGTCACGGTACAATTCAGCCCCCGTTTCATCACCTCCGCCTGGAGCACGCCGGCGATAACATACGGCTCTATCACGGCGAACATGTTCTTCTCATCAATCTCAAGGATATGGTCCATACGCCGCATGTCCAGCTGGATAACGCCCTCAGTTTGGGGAGCACCGTAAAAGTACCATCCCGTGGAATAGGCTTTGAATTTTATCTTGTATTTGTTGCATGTTCTTACTATCGCCTGGACTTCTTTGGTACTACACGGCAATAAAGCGGCCTCTGGTCGAGGCATAAACTTACTATGGTTGGGACGGACGGTTTCGGCCAGCCATTGATAAGAGTATGAGTCCATTACAGCGGGGGCCTCTGAAATGTATCTGGGACCCACTATATCTTCCAAAGCACGGTACGCGTCTCTTGATAATGCCATCTTCTGCTCCCTTCCGTTTTTATAACGCCATATGGACAAGGTCTATAATGTCATAAACTTCGATTTTTTCATCTTGGTCTTTTACCGCATCGGCAAAGTTCCTTTCACACCACGGACAGGCGCTGACTATTGCCTCTGCACCAGTTGCCTTTGCTTCGGTAAGCCTTTCTGCAGCGGTCCAAGAAGCAAAGTCCGGGTAGGCTTCCATTACCCCGCCGCCGGCACCACAGCACCAAGCATACTCTCTAATTCTTTCCATCTCTACCAGCGCTAGGCCCGGTATGCTTTTTAAGACGTTCCTCGGGGCATCATATACCCCCCAGGCACCGGTATACCTGGGTCTGCTCGGTTTCCACACCGGAATCTGCCCGTATATTTTCTCCCTACTGCCCTGCCAGGGCACATACGGCTCGCCCAGCCTACCCAGATGGCAGGGGTCATGATAGGCGACGGTCAAAGGCACACTCTTAGTCAGTCTTATCTTGCCTTTCTTAATAAGGCGGTTGATATATTCCGCCACGTGAATAACCTCAAAGGTGAAACCTATCTCAGGATAAAGCCGTTTAAAGGTGTAATAACACTCAGCACACGGTGTGACCACTGTCTTCACTCCGGCATCAGCCCATACCCGAGCATTTTTTCTGGCAAATCCGTTCAGCTCTTTACGGTATCCCCACTGGTAAGCCCTGCCGCCGCAGCATGATTCGTTCTCCTCCATGATACCGATATCCACACCAGCGTCCCTGAGCATCATGACGGCCGTCCTGGCTGTCTTCTGCAATCCCTTATCATAGCTGTAACGGCAGCCGGCATGAAACACCACTGCAGCCTTTTCCTCGGCCAGATTTTTTACATCCAGTCCATCAGCCCATTTGCCCCTATTCACCCGGGGTTCCATCATCATATTCTCTTCTTTATGAAGTTTCTCAATATAAGGTTTGTGTTGAGGCAGCGTCTGTTCATCCTCAACCAGCTTGAAACGCATTTCACGCATTACCTCCAGCCCCCGGATGTTATAGCGGCAGATCTTATCGGACACATCACACGCCCCGCCCATCTGGCATTTCCAGACAATATCTTTTAGTTCGTCATTATAGCCAATCCTACCCTCAAGCAGGGAAAGACCAATAGATAACCTGCCAGCGAGGGAGTAGGCCTGAAAGCTACAGTACTCAATGCTGGGACAGGCCCTGGCAAACCTAGCGCTTCTTATGTGGTCAAGCGGGATCCACTTGCAGTAGGAACAGCGGCTGCAGTCCGTACAATCATCTCTATAGTCCTCTAAAGCCATGTCCTTTCATACCTCAACTTTCCATGTTTGTTAGAAACAAAGCTTCCCCGGGTTCAGTATATTATTGGGGTCAAATATCCCTTTGATGGTCCTTATCATTTCCCTGTTGCGGGCATCCCGGTTATATACCATATCCGCCCATATACCGTAAGGCCGGGAGAAATAAGCCCCTTGCTTTATCAAGGCCTCACTGCACGTCTCCAGTAATTGCCTGACACGGTCAATTTCTATCTTGTCCCCAGAGTTATAAGGTAGATTAAATTCGCAGTGGCAGGAGGTACCTTGGTGCTGCGGCTGGAGGTAAATACCAATATCTGAGACCGGATATCGCAGCGTATTTGCCACGGCAAAAACCGTATTGACAAACTCTGGAGTCTTATCCAGCGTGGTCATGAAGAAAATATCCTGACAGGCACCTTTGTAAGTTAGCTTCCAGTAGGGTACCGGAGATGGATTGAGTATAGTTGACATTATCTGCCCGCCCCTGATGCCGGAAACCGCTGGAAGTAATTTTAGTCCGAGCTGCTGCACTATGTCTCTGGTATCTTTTTCCTGAAAGTCCACCTTTTCCTCAGGGAAAAGGTCACGACCAGCGATTCCCATAATGATAACCCATGGTGGCAGTTTATCTTTCAGGGCTTGTATTCCGTCAGCATCCCTACTCAGGATAGCAGCCAAGTTAGCACTGTTCAACACAAGGAATTCATCACCCAGCCTGATTCTCAGCAGCCGGTAAGCGCATTCTATCAGGTCTTTCAGATCATCCGCCGGTATGAAGAAAAACTTGTGCACATTAGGTAAAATCTCACATTTCACTGATGCCCAGGTTACGATACCCATACTCCCCTGAGCACCGGAGACGAGCCGGTAATAGTCCACCTGACCAGGACCTCCGGAGAAAACTTGGGCCAGACCCACCTCCCATTGCTGCTCAAGCGTGGGATAATAGCCACCTGCTTCACCGGTTCGCAGTATCTCACCATTGCCCCACACTACCTCCAGGCACCTCAATGGCTCAGGCAGTGTGTAGCTGTACTTGGGTACCAGTCTCGGCTCCCTCTCCAACAGACTGGCGATCACTGACTTCGACTGGCGGGGTAGCAGTGGCGTGGATAGTCTCAAGCCCTTTTCAGCCAAGGCTGGTTGCAGCTGTGGATAGATTACTCCCGGCTCAATTACCACCATCTTGTTTCTGCGGTCGATCCTGATAATCTTATCCATCCGGCGCAGGTCAACGATGATCGCTTCCGGTACGCTCGGCACGGTATCACCACGAAAGTGGGGCTCACCTGAACTTACCGGTACCAGGGGTATTTTTGTCTGGTTGGCCCATGTCACAATCTTTTGCACATCATTTGCATTATGGGGTTGTACAACCAACCGCGGCTGCATCGGCAGGGTAAAGCTATTATCATGAGAGTACCTGTCAAGGATCTCGGGTTTGTTGATGACCTTTCGCTTGCCTATCATCTCCATCAAATTATTTCTTGTTTTGACATTCAATTCTTAATCTCCCCCATTGTCATTATTAAACTCAGTGTGTCTCATTTCTAATACTATTTCCTTCTACGAAGCAGACGGTCAATCTGTAAAATTTGAAGGGATTTTAAACTGAGTCCCACAAGCACTCCATGCTTACCGATTAACTACCTTAGTAGTTACAGAAAACAGGGACTCAATTTAAGTAATAATAAAAATTTCTTTGGCATATGTCAACACCACTATTGGCAAATACAGCTAATAATAGAAGTTGAGGGAATTGATGACGAGGAGAGATCAGCAGTGGTAATTAACACTACTTGACGGGACGTTATCTATCGAGGTAATCTATATACCTCATCACCGTATACTAAAGGTCAGATTAAGGTCTAAAAAATAAATTAGGAAGGTAATAATGGCTGTTTTAGAAGAACCAATAAAAGGTATAGTAGAAGTAAGAAATTATATCGATGGAGAATGGGTTGAGTCCAAAGGTGAGATTCAGGATGTGGTCAATCCGGTCAATGGTAAAGTAATTGGCAAAGTCCCGATTTCAACCAAGGAAGAGATTGACGCAGCAGTAGAAGCGGCTAAAGCAGCTTTCCCTGATTGGCGGAGAACTCCGCCGGTTGCTCGTGCCAGGTGCCTCTTCAGCTTAAAGGAGTTGCTTGAGGCAAATTTTGAAGAGTTGAGCAGGGTACAAACTCAGGAGCATGGAAAGACAATTGATGAATCCAGAGGTGAAACCAGGCGCGGCATTGAAAATGTAGAAGTTGCCTGTGGTATCCCTACCCTGATGCAGGGTTATAATTCTGAAGATATCGCGTCCGGCATTGACGAATATCTTATTCCTACACCGCTGGGCGTCTTCGGCATCATCGGGCCTTTTAATTTCCCGTTCATGATTCCGCTCTGGTCAGCACCTTATGCCGTAGCCACCGGGAACTGCATCGTAATCAAGCCCTCAAGCGAGGTCCCCTTAAGTCAGATGAAAATTGCGGAACTTGTGGACGAAGCAGGTTTTCCTCCCGGCGTCTGGAATGTAGTGAACGGTGGGAGAACGATAGTCAACGGAATGCTGGACCACCCGGATATTGAAGGTATTACATTTGTCGGCTCGACTCCTACCGCCAAGGATGTTATCTACCCGAGGTGTGGCGCCACCGGCAAGCGGGTCATTGCTCAGGGCGGAGCCTCGAACTTCATGGTAATCATGCCGGATTGCAACCTGAGGGCAACCATACCGGCACTGATGACATCTTTCTTCGGTAATGCGGGACAACGCTGCCTGGCTGGCCAGAATACCATTGTTGTTGGCGATGATGACCGTTTCTACAACGAATTTATTAACGGTGTTGTAGACACGGCTAAAAAGATAGTAATTGGTAATGGTCTTGATGAGGAAGTTCAGATGGGTCCTGTCCGTGATGCCGAGAAAAAGAAAAAAATACTTTCATATATCAGTAGCGGTATTGAAGAAGGTGCCAAGATAAAACTTGATTGCAGGAGTAGTTTCAAAATTAAAGGAGACTATCCCGATACCTGTTTCCTGGGCCCAACCATCATGGAAAACGTTAGACCTGAAATGAAGATAGTTACCGAGGAGATATTTGGTCCCACCATGGGCATTATCCGCGTTAAAACCCTTGATGAAGCCATCAAAATATGTGACGACAATCCCTTCCATAATGCAGATGCTATCTTCACCTCGAATGGAAGAACCGCTCGGGAATTCAAGTATAGAGTCAAAAGCGGCAATGTCGGTATCAACGTCGGTATAGTGGCACCCATGGCATTCTTCCCCTTCAGCGGTATGAGCGACTCCTTCTTCGGAATCTTGCACACTCAAGGTAAGGAAGCCATCCGCTTCTTTACAGAAAGCAAGGTGGTAATTGAAAGGTGGCCCTAGTAACGGAGGAGATATAAGATGCAGTTAAATACAAGCGCCTCGGTTATCAGTTTTGCTAAGCAACTGGAAGCGGATTCTGCTGGCTTTTATGAAAAGATGGCAGAAAGATATCCCAAAACGACAGAGCTTTATCTCACCTTTTCCAAAGAGAATAGTAACTATGCAACGATGATTCAAAGGGCATACTACGGCGTTATCACTGACGCCATTGAGGGGTGTTTTGCCTTCAGTGTAGAAACCGATAAATATACGTTTGAGAGGGAACCCGCAAAGGAACTAGGCCACGCTGATGCCTTAAATCAGGCCATTGATATGGAGCAGAAGCTCATCTCGTTTTACACTGATGCTGCCGAACAATCAAAAGCGTTTATGGCAGATGTGCCCAGGACTTTCTTAATAGTAGCCAAGAAAAGAAGGGGTCGTGAAGATAAACTAAGGACGCTTCTTAAGGAGACATGACTAAGCATGGCAAACGTAGTTGAAAGGCGTCGCATAAGCTGCCCGATTTATCATGTTAATGCTTATATTGTGAAGTATGACGACGGATCTCACGTTATTAAGTGCGCTAATAAAGAGAAATGCGGTGATGCATGCCCATATCTGAAAGACCCGGACTACAAATTCCCTTACCGCAGAGCACCTGAGTATAAGCCCTAGTAATTACGATTGCTTGTTCATTATTCCTGGCATCGGAGCTTTCAACATATATTGCCGCTGAAGCCATATTTATCAGTTGTGGATTGCCCCGGTTGCCACACGGTGCTATTATTAATGGTTAGGAATGCCGACGCAGTAAATTAGGAAAATAGGTCGGCGAACTCACTGGAGTTGGTGACCTTACAGGTAATTATGGCCCATTTTTCCTGAAATCAAAAAAGGAAATAATCTTACCAGGTGGGATAATGACAAATTCATCGTTCCAAGGCCCATATAACATCTTTTTGATAATTGCGTCTGAGCCTTGGATTTCTTCATAGCGCAAGCCAAATCGCTCAGCCATACTTCGGGCATACTCCCGATAGTACTCAAGTCTATTATTGCCTGTGTTAATGAATGCCAGTCTGGTATAATTCTCGAGAATCTTATTGATAATGCGATGCGCTATCTGTTCACCATAGCGTTTAACCAGAATATCATATTCGCTGAAAGGGGTGTCACCGGATTCAATCCATCCCTTGGTCAAGTAATAGGTACCAGGTACAATACTATATTGCTTCTGATATTCGGCTGCCGAGCCGAGAAAGATAGCAATGCAGTCATCTACCCGAGGGATGATTAAAGTACGGCTACCTGACCTTAAACCTAGTACAGCCTGAGAGCAAAGGCCGTAACCTAATAGGATAGTCTCGATACCGGGAGCCGAGGAATTAATCGCATTCTGGAGTGCTATCTTCAATGACCTAGGGTTAGTATGGAGACCAAAGTCCAGAACTTCATAACTCATGCACGGCGGTATAAAGGGCAATATTTCTTCAGTAACCGCAGCACAAGCGATCAACTTGCAACGTTCAAGATTAACTCTGTCCATCCTTGTCCTGCCGCACTCCATAGCAAGATGTTAGATGATTACACATACATTTTCAACTCGTTAGGATAGAATTACTGACAGAAAGCTTCAATGTAGTATTTGCCCTCATATTTGAACAAGTTAAGAGAAGTGGGGAAAGTAGCAGCATGGTAGGACAGTGGATGGTAACGCGTTAACCATGCCTATTTTAGTAAACGCAGGCATAATTTCACACCTACATCTGCTTTATTCACCCAATAATCGGCACCCGTGTACTGAAATACCTCTTTGCTAAGCTGGCTACCACCAATTACTATTGGAATTTGATACCCCTCTTGACGAAACAGTCCAACCGTCTCCCGCATTGAATCGTAAGCTTTCGTAATTAATCCGGATAACCCCAAAATGTCAGGTTGTAACTTTTTAGCTTGACGCAGAAATTCTTCCGGCGGTACATCTACACCCAAATCATAAACTGTTATCTTATAGCAACTCAGCAATAATTTAAAGATGTTCTTGCCCAAATCATGTATATCGCTTTCTACAGTACCCAGCAATATCTTACCTGAGCTAGTACCCGAAATGCGACTTTCCATAGCTGGCTGGATTAATTCCATAACTTCGTAAAAGATTTCCCCTCCCATAATCAGGCCAGATAGATAGTATTTATGCTGAGCATAGCGTTCACCCACCCGCTGCAGACCCTTCTGGCAATTTTCAATGAGAGTTAGCGGATCATCATTTTCAGCTAGGCGCTCCCGGATCAATTTCAGAGCTAATTCTTCATTCAGATCGCCGATAGCTGATATCAGTTGAGACTGTGTTTTCATTATATTCATACCTTACGCAACTCCTTATTATGAGCTCCGACTATCGTTGTAAAACGTAAGTTGGCTCCGGGGCAGATAAACCACCCCCAGCTAACTGGTCGGTCTTCAAAATCGTAAAATAGGTGTTCCAGATTGAAAGCGGCAGTAGCAACTGGTACTTGTAGCAGCTGAGCTTCTTCATCTTTTAATACCGTCGCCTCTATAGAAAGCATACTGCGTTTTATAAAGGAGTTACCTGTCCCCTCAAACAGGCCCCTGAGCGAAGTCACTTCTAGATATTCCCGATGATACATGATTGGTTTATCCTGTGATAATATCAGTCGGCGAATGAAAAGTATGCGTTGTCCTCTTTCTATAGCCATCTTGCGCGTGACTCTTCCTCTGGCTATATTGATCGAAGCCTCCAGTATTTTAATCCTTATCCCTTTCATGAAGGTGCCCTGCCCCTGTTTAGTGATTACTACGCCCTGTTCGACGAGAATGTTGATTGCTCGGCGTATTGTCATGCGGCTAACACCGTGATGCTCACAGAGCTGGGATTCAGAAGGCAGTCGATCTCCAGGTCGTAGTTTCCCCACTGCAATCTGCTCTTGCAGAATTCGCACTAGCTGAGCATAACTTGGTTCATAAGAATTATGATCTACTTTGTGCATTTGCCTCATATAAAACATTATAGATAGTAGAATCCGCTAGATATTTCGTATTAGGTATTGACAACTTATATATATAACTGTATAATACACGCACACGCCGAAAATTTCAATATCATGCAGACTATCAAACTCCAAATTAGCGGAAGGATGGCATAAAGGTAAAGAAAATAATAAATTCACTAGGGTCCTTTCATCCGTGGGGGAGGGAATACACTTAGATTATGAGAGCATAATACTGAGCTCTTACAAAACAACCAGAAATGCCTAGAATTGAACGGAAAATCAGATTATTGTGACATCTACCGAAAATTAATAGGATTTTAACATTATTAGTATATTATATCATAAGCACATGAGAGTGTGATGAAAGGGGGTGACGAAGCGCAATACTAGGTAGGAAAGCTCGTTTGGGATAGCAAAACCAAATTACTTATGAAAGGAGGTGATAGCTAGCGATTATAGGACGGAAGAAAGTGACACAGTTTTAAAATGTTAAGAAAGGAGGAGAAAGATTGAAAAAAGTAATTTTTATCTCGTTAGCAGTGGTCCTGGCTCTTAGTGTGGGTCTTATTGGCTGCGGCCCTTCCGGGCCAACGGCGCCCACAAGAGTCTACGTTGGTCTGGTAAGAGAGGTGACCAATCCCGACCTAGCTGTTTTTGACTGGATAGCGGGCGGACCGGCTTATCGGTGGTACTCGGCTCACGTCAATGAAGATGTGGGACACGCTGGGGAGATCCATCTAGACTATTACGACACGGCCACCGAGGAGTGTTGGGTGCCAGTCCAACTGAAGATACGCACTTTTGACATGTTTGCCTGGGCACAGCTAGGGCAACAGACGGATGCATTGATATATAACGATAAGGTTGACTTTGTCTGGGGCGGCCCGGGTACCGATTGTATTTACACTCAGGCCCCAAAGTGCAATGCGGGCGGCAAGCTTCTGTTCACTCTCGAGGGTGGTGCTAGCAAGATGGTCTGGGAGCACGAAACCCATCTAGATATCTGGCCGTACGTGTGGGTCAGCCTGAGCTTTGCCAATTGGTACCAGCTGGACCTTCTGGCTGATATGGTCAACGCTGAGGCAGGTCCAGATGCGAAGGCATATGTATGCTACATTGGAGGATATGGATCTGAGCACGGCGAGGAATATCTCGCGGCAGCCGAGGACGCATTTGGTGCATCAAATATATATGCCTCGGTTCAGCTTGATCCTGTTGGCTTCGGCACAACCGAAGCACAGACTGTAATCAACAATGCTGCGACCGCGCTAGGTGACGAGCATTCCCCGAATTATGACATCTTTTGCGTCTTTGCCTATCCTGCCTTGGTGGAGCCCATTACTCAAGCAGCGATAGACTTGAACTTCAACCCACCAGCTATAGTAATGGGACCGGGCGCCAACTTCGGGTATTATCCATATGTATTCTCAGATGCGGAACAAGCTATCACCACGCCACCCGGAGACGGACGTCTAGCGGATGGAATACTCTGCTTTGCGGTTTCCACCCCCGAGACAACGACCACCAATGCGACTATGAGCATGGCTGATCTGTATACTGCTATGGCGGCTCAGCTAGATGCGGATGTATTGAGCGGCGATTGTCTCATTCCATTGCCTGGCTTTTTGCTACTGGATTACTGGGGCCATCCTTGCTACATCGCATCACTGGAAATGTGGAAGATGGCTCTGGAGGATGTTGGACAGATTGACTCAACCATGGTCAGAGCTGCCCTTATTGCATATAACTCCGTTACTCCTGCTTCAACAGTCTTTGGAAATACCTGGTACGCCGTATTCCCAGATTGGGTAGGTGGTAACTATACGGGTAATAAGGATGGCGGCGGAGTCCTAGACTACCTGTGCCACACCGGAGAGATTGGCCAGTGGCAATTGGTCCCATCATTAAACACCTCAATAATGGAAATCGTGGGGCCTGTTGACGAAGGACAAGCTGTTACCGGTCTCCCGAACTACTGCGTCACCGGAAACTTCTCGTACTCCATGACTGACCAGTGGTACTGGATCGTGAACGACTAATAAGACTCTAGACAGGCAGGGAGTCTGAAATAGAAGGCAGGCTGTCTGTAAGGATGTTGGGGATAATCCCCGGGGTATCTTTTCAGGCAGCCTGCCCTTGTGTGACAGGCAAAATAATGTTATAAGTTAGCCTTATGCTTGAGACGCTTCCACAGTTAATCGTAACTGGTATATTGGCGGGCGGCGTATATGGCTTGCTGGCCATGGGCTTAACTCTGCAGTATGGCGTTTGCCGGGTGCTAAATATCACTCATGGCGAATTTGTTATGCTGTCGGCTGTGCTTACCTTTACGCTCTGTTCAGAACTTGGGATTAATCCGCTGGTGGCAGCGGCTATTACCGGTCCTTTTATGTTTGTCATCGGTTTCCTATTTCAAATAATTCTGTACAGATTTCTCAGGGCCCGGTCGCCGTCGCAGCCTGTTTTCGAGGGCAGCGCTTTGTTAGTCGCCTTCGGTCTCATGTATGTAATCTTATTCATAGCCCAGAATGAATGGGGTGGTTTGCGACTGCCAGTTTATTGGCTAACCCAAAAAGTGATGTTCGCAGGAATGACGCTTTTCCTCAACCAGATTGTAGCCTTTGCAGTTTCTGTAGCCCTGGGCGTGGCTATTCATCTATTTTTATCGCACTCCCGCTTGGGAAGAGCGATCAGGGCCACGGCTGAAGATCCGGCGACAGCCGGGCTGATGGGGGTAAATACTAATATGATTCTGGCTGTTTGTTTCGGGTTGGGTGCGTTACTGGCGGGCATTGCCGGCCCACTGTCAGCCATGATTACCGCACCTAGCACAACTATGGGCTTTCAAAACACCGTGATAGCTCTCATTGTAGTCGTCCTGGGAGGACTGGGCAGCGTCCCGGGTAGTTTTATCGCGGGAATCATAATTGGTATTGTTTCCTTACTGGTTATGGGCTTATGGAAGCCAATTCTTACCGTGCCTGTTTATTACGCATTGCTCATGATTTTATTGCTGGTAAGGCCAGCAGGTCTTTTAGGCAAGAAGTAGAAAAATGGATATAACCAGATTATTTACCACACATAGAAAGTTGCTTTTAACGGTGTTTCTCGTTCTACTCTTAGTCCTTGTAGCTACCGTTCCCCTGTATGGCGGGCCGTATCACGTCAGCGTGTTGACCTTCGTTCTCGTGTATATTATCCTAGCATTGAGCTGGGCTATGTTTTCCGGCACCACCGGTTACATGTCACTGGCGCCGGCGGTATTTTTCGGGCTCGGCGTATACTCTATGGCTCTCCTGCAATATGAATTGCCTTTCCCCATCATTATGGTTATTGGAGGTCTCGTGTCCTTCGCATTTGCTCTTTTAATTGGCCTGGTGACACTGAGGCTGAAAGGCATGTATTTTGCTATTTTCACATTCGGACTCGTGGTGTTCATGAACAAAATCATCGAGTACATGGAGACCAACATAAGGGGTCAGCATGGCTGGGCTATCGCCCCTATGAATGGGACAATGCTTCTTTACACGGCGCTCGGCCTGGCGGTAGCGACAGTGTTCGCCATTTATTTTATCAGGCGCTCCAAATACGGTTTGGCTATGATGAGCATCGGTGGGAACGAGGAAGCAGCAGCACACATGGGTATTAATACAACCAGCGTAAAGGTCCTTACCTTTGCCATCAGCGCCATTTTCATGGGAGTAGCCGGGGTAATCGCGGCGCCCAAGTTGGGATACGTTAACACTAATATTGCCTTCGCCACAACCTATTCTTTCATGCCAATCTTAATGGCTGTCTTCGGTGGCATAGGGACGCTCTATGGTCCGGTAATAGGTGCCGTTGTTTTTGCCTATCTGGAACTAATGATAAGGAACGAATTACCTTCTCGTTATTTTCAACTCATTTTCGGTTGTTTATTAGTACTGGTTATTATATTACTGCCCAATGGAATAGCGGGGCTGATGCCAATGTTGCAGGAGAGACTGGGAAGGTTGATAGCAAGATTAGGGAAAGGAGGCCAAGCAGAGCAGCATGCCAATACTTGAAGGCCAGGGTGTAAGCAAGCTTTTTGGGGGGTTAGCGGCGGTATCTAATGTTGACTTCCATGTTGACCAGGGCGAAATCATAGGTCTGATCGGTCCCAACGGAGCAGGCAAGACAACGTTGTTTAATTTAGTATCGGGAGCTTTGCCCCTTAGCTCAGGGGAAATAAGATTTAAAGGCCAGACGCTTGACGGCCCAGGCCTACGAAAAGAGAGGACATGGAAGCCAACGGCTGCGGGCATTCTGAGTATTATTGGTGGGGTTGGTTTGGTGACTGTGGGTATAGTATTTGCTGTATTCCTTGGCATGGCAGCCGAATTCATGGGGGGCATTGTTATTAGATTATTTGGTGCGCAGCTAATTCTCATGGAAGTCGTGCTAATTGGATGCGGGGTAATCGCAATAGCAGGTGGTGTCTGTTCCTTAATGAGAAGAGTTTGGGGACTGGCTATTGCCGGGGCTATCTGTGCACTCCCTGCTGGGTTTATTTTTGGGATACTCGCCATTATTTTCCTCATCTTGGGTAAGCGCGAGTTTGGTTATGGTATGGTGCCCCATCAAATCTGCCGGGCGGGGATAGCGAGGACATTTCAAGAGACTAAAGTTTTCGCTAATATGCCGGTCCTTCACAATGTGCTAGTGGGGGCATTTTTCGGGACGCCAGGAAGATCCAAAGTCCAGACGCTTAACGGCTTAGACTTGAAGAAAAAGACATGGAAACCTACGGCTGCGGGCATTCTAAGTATTATTGGGGGGGTTGGTCAAATGATTGGCGGTATAATATTTGCTATAGGTGCTAGATTTCTAACCCAATTCACGGGGATGGAATTCATTGGAGGGTTTGCTGAATTTTTTACCACAATTGCTGCCCTGTTAATTGTATTGGGGGGGGTTGCGATAGTAGGTGGTGTCTATGCCTTAAGAAGAAGGTTTTGGGAACTGGCGCTTGCCGGGTCTATCTGCGCCCTTCCATTGTTTGTTTTTGGGATACCCGCCATCATATTCGTCAACTTGGGTAAGGGCGAATTTAGGCCCAGTACATCATTGGAAGCTGCCAACAGGGAAGCCACCCAGGAATTAGAATTTGTGGGGCTGTCAGAAATGAGCGCAGTCCCGGTTAAAGACTTAACCCTGGTCGACCAGAAACGCGTTGAAGTAGCTAGAGCATTAGCCACCAAGCCCGAACTATTGTTGCTCGACGAGCTGATGGCCGGTCTCAACCCCGCGGAGGTAAGCGAGGCCATGGAGCTGGTCAGAAAGATTCGGGATAGAGGGATTACCATTTTTATGGTAGAGCATGTCATGAAGGCAATCATGGGCCTATGCGAGCGGATTATGGTGCTCCATCATGGTGAAAAGATTGCTGAAGGGACACCACAGGAGATTGCAGCCAATAATAAAGTTATCGAGATATACCTCGGGGAGGCGGCTCATGCTGGAAGTTAGCAACCTGAATGTTTTTTACGGCAATTCTCAAGCCCTACACGACGTGTCTTTAAAAGTCAATGATGGGGAGATAGTGGCTCTGGTGGGCGCTAATGGGGCCGGTAAAACAACTCTGCTCAATACTATATCCGGTCTGCTACACCCAGCTTCAGGTAGTGTTGAGTTTCTCAGTAAGAAAATAGACGGATTAGCACCTCATAAAATTATGCAGTTGGGTATTTGTCAGATACCAGAGGGCAGAAAGCTCTTTAGTGATATGACTGTTGGGGAAAACCTGGAGATGGGTGAGTATGCTACAAAAGCCATAAAAACGGAGGAGAGGACATGGAAACCGAGAGTTGCGGGCATTCTGAGTATCACTGGAGGGGCCGTTCAGGTGATTATGGCTATATTATTGCTTGCTTTTGTCGGTTACATTCAAGGGATGGGATGGTTTAGTGGGATTTTCGCCCCGGTAATTGGACAGTTGGCTAACATTGGGGTCTTGCTCATTTATTTGGGTGTCATTGCAATAGTAGGTGGTATCTTCGCCTTAAGAAGAAGCAATTGGGGACTGGCTCTTGCCGGGTCTATCTGTGCACTCCCTACTGTGTTTCTCGCGATACCAGCAATTATATTCGTCATCTTGGGTAAGCGCGAATTTTACGGTGTTAAGGGAAGCCAACTTGAGCAGGTCTATCAACTTTTCCCGGTGCTGAAAGAAAGGCAGGGGCAATCAGCTAAGAAACTAAGCGGGGGTGAACGGCAAATGGTGGCCATTGGTCGGGGCTTAATGTCCAACCCGAAATTTTGCATGTTCGATGAGCCATCGTACGGGCTGGCACCGAATTTATTCTCAGAGGTCCTCGAAGTGATAAAAAACCTGCGCAAGCAGGGAATTACCATCTTCCTGGTTGAGCAAAATGTCCGACAGACACTTGAGGCAGCCGATAGGGCATATGTACTGGAAAACGGGCAGATTGTCTTGGAGGGAAAAGGCAAGGACCTTCTACAAAACGAACTGGTAAAGAAATCCTACTTGGGACTGTAGCTTAACTGATATGACGAACCGCTCTGCGGGGCTATTAAAAGTGTAGAAAAGGGATAAATATCAAGCACCAAATGCTAAATCCCTAACAATATTAAAACACAACCCCCAAAGGACTAAACGGTTTTAAATCTGGAATTTAGAATTTGGTGCTTGGGATTTAAGATTTTGAAACAAGTTGTTTGAAAAAGGAGGGAAAGCATGGCACGAGGTTATATGGGGAAGGTCCTGTTTGCTGACCTTACCAAAAAGCAGCTAAAGGACGAGGCGCTCGACGAAAAGCTCTGCCGCCAGTTCATTGGGGGCTACGGCATCGGCGCCCGAATCCTCTTCAGCCGACAAAAAGCGGGTATTGACCCATTGGGACCGGATAATATCCTAGGCATCCTTACCGGCCCATTTACCGGCACCCCGGCTCTTTCGGGCACAAGGTTCACCGTGGTGGGAAAATCACCACTGACCGGTGGCTGGGGCGACGCTAATTCCGGTGGTTATTTCGGCGCTTTCCTGAAGTTCGCCGGCTACGATGCCCTGTTCTTCACAGGCGTATCGGCAAAGCCAGTCTACCTCTTTATCAATAATGATAAAGCCGAGTTGAGGGATGCTGCCCATATATGGGGAAAGGACACTCGCCAGACCGAAGAGATACTCAAATCGGAACTGGGCAAGGATGTGGAGGTAGCTTGCATTGGGCCATCAGGCGAGAATCGCTCGCTCATCGCAGCAGTGTTTAACAGGACCCGAACTGCTGCTCGTTCCGGTCTGGGTGCCGTGATGGGCTCCAAGAAGCTTAAAGCAGTGGTGGTCAAGGGCAACATGAAGGTGCCTCTGGCTGATGAAGCAAAAACTAAGGAATTGAGAAAAAAATGGCAGGCTGAACTAGGAGGACATATTGTCTGGCTAAAGCCGTTCGGCACGCCTTTCCTCGTTGATATCGGCGTTCTGAGTGGTGATTCGCCGGTTAAAAACTGGGCAGGGGTAGGGGTCATTGACTTTCCAGATTTTCAGCCCATAGCCAAAGAGGCCGTGATTGCCCGCATGTCGAAAAAGTTTGGCTGTTACCTGTGTCCCATCGCATGTGGAGGGTACATGAAGGCCGGGACCGGGGAGTATAAATATGCCGCCGGCACCCGTAGACCGGAATATGAAACGATTGCCATGTTCGGCACCAATTGCCTCAACAACAACCTGGAATCGATAATCAAGGCAGCCGATATTTGCGACCGCTATGGGCTTGACACCATCTCGGCCGGGGCGACCATTGCGCTCGCCATTGAATGCTATGAGAAGGGGCTTATCAACAAGGCCGACACCGATGGTATCGAACTGACCTGGGGCAACGATAGAGCCATCGTATCCATGACCGAAAAAATGGCTAAAGGGGAAGGTTTTGGTGCGGTGTTAGCCGACGGAGTAAAAGCAGCAGCGGAGAGGATTGGCAAGGGCGCTGAGGAATATGCCATACATGTTGGGGGACAGGAGCCTCCGGCACATGACCCCAAGCATGCGTTTTATCTTGCCACCAGCTACAGGATGGACCCCACTCCAGGTCGTCATTTTGTAGGCTCGGAGCTATCAGACGCCCCCTATCATCCTTCGGGACTGCTGCCCAAATTTGACTTGAAGTCCTTTTCCGGTCGGGGAGAGGCGCGCAGGATAGGCAGCAATTTCCACCAAGTCGTGGTCTGCACCGGGACGTGCCTGTTTGTGTACTGGGCTTTTCCCAAGACTGACCCTATCGCTGACTTTATGAGGGCAGTTACCGGGTGGGAAATAACCGATGACGAACTGCTTGAGACAGGGGAGAGAATTGCTAACCTCCGTCAGGCCTTCAATATTCGAGAGGGGTTGAACCCGCTAAAGTTCAATGTCCCCGACAGAGTAACCGGCAAGCCACCGCTAAAGGAGGGCCCCGTGGCTGGAGTAACCGTTGATGAGGACACTATGATTAAAGAGTACTTAACTGCCATGAATTGGGACCTCAAGACAGCCAAGCCCAGCAAAAAGAAATTGCTGGAACTGGGGCTGACAGATGTGGCTCAGGAAATCTGGCCCTAACCGGGACAATCCACAGCTGTAGACTTGTGGGGCAACAGTGACTGGCCGACTACAAAAGAAGGGGCCTTCCGTTGCCTATATCATCACTGTTCCACCATCAACATATATAATCTGTCCCGAGATCATGTCCGAGGCAGCTGAGGCTAAAAACAGGACTGCCCCCACCGGGTCAGTTCGCTCCAAACGTTGGTGAATTGACTGTTCCCGGGTGGCAATCTCAAATACCTTGTCGCTATCCTTCTGGGCTAAGCTAGCTTCGGTAGCCACGTATCCCGGGGCAATAGCGTTGACGTTAATACCGGAGGGACCCAGAGTTCTAGCCAGCGCGTGAGTTATTACGCCAATCGCTGCTTTGGTACAGGCATACGGCAAATAGAGCTGAGCCGCGGGGACTCTGTCAACAATGGACGCCATATTGATAATCTTACCCTTTTTCTGCTTTACCATCAGGGGAACTATATCCTTACAGACAAGCCACATCTGATCCCACTCCTTCACCGTCCAGGCATCCCAGGGCCGGGGATCGACTGCATACCATATGGCGGCATTATTGACGAGGATATCGACCCTACCATACTGCTGGATAACCTCCTCTGCCATCTTCCTAGTATCCTCTTGCCTAGAAATATCAGCCTCCATGGCAACTGCTTTCCCACCCTTAGCTCTTATTTCTTGAGCAACGCTTTCAGCTCCCTTCAAGTTGATGTCAGGCAAGAACAATTTGGCCCCTTCCTTAGCAAACTCCAAGGCAAAGGCCTTCCCCATGCCACGACCCGCTCCGGTTATAATGGCCACTTTGTCCTTCAGTACCCTTGACATGTCTCCCTCCTTATTGATTCTCGGTAAATAGCTTTGAATTGGCTATATTTTATTTGATTCGAACTGAAGAACTCAAGCTTTCCCCTGCGGGCTGCCCGCGCAACCTTTGACATTTGCTGTTTCAAATCTATCCACGATCACTTCTTTATGCTCGATGTCAACGGCTTCAAGGTGTGGGTCAACAGTGGGTACCTAAACTAGCGCAGACTGGGGCTTCAGTTGCCTATAACATCAAGTGCCCACCATTTACCATTATAAGCTGCCCGGTGATTAAATCCGAGTCTGCTGAGGCGAGAAATACCGCAGCCCCTACCACATCTTCTGCCTCTACACGCCGTTTTATCATTTGGGCGGCGACAACGCTTTCGAATAATTTTTTACTAACATCCAGACCTAAACCGGCTTCGGTAGCTGCTAATCCCGGGGCAATAGCATTCACATTTATACCCGAAGGGCCTAAAGCAGTAGCTAAAGCGTGGGTCAATGAGTAAATTGCTGATTTGGTTAAAGCATAATGTAGAAACATGTGGGAATCCGGGGATTTGAAAACATCAGAGCCAATATTGATAATCTTACCCTTTTTCTGCTTTATCATGAGGGGAGCTATCGCCTTAGAGACCAGCCAATTCCCCCGGACATTCACCGTAAACATTCGGTCCCATTCCTCTATCGTCCAGGCGTCCCAGGGCTTGGGATTTACTCCATACCATATGGCAGCATTATTGACGAGGATGTCAACCCTGCCATACTGCTGCATAACCTTTTCAGCTATCTTTTTACCAGCATCTTCGTGCGAGATATCAGTCTCCATGATTGCTACCTCCCCACCTTTTGCCTTTACCTCGTTAACCGTGCCCTTAGCCCGTTCCAGATTAGTAGTAGTTAATAGTAGTTTGGCTCCTTCCTCGGCGAACCTCAAGGCGAAGGCCTTCCCAAAACCACGGCTAGATCCTGTTATAATGGCTACTTTGTCCTTCAATACTCCTGACATATCTCCCTCCTTTTGTTTTTTTAGTCTGTTCATAGTAAGCCGCGTAAAGCTGAAAATTCAAGCTTTAAAGTCCGAACTACCCACATAACCTTTGACGTTCCCTTTTTTAAATTCATCCAGGATAATCTCGGTGGCCAACATGGCCGTTTCCATAATAACGCAGCCTTTTGTGATTCCCAGGAATTCCGCACCCGTGTCATCGCGTGTTAAGTCCCACGCTTTTCCAAAAAACTTCCTCTGGACATCCTTGCACAGTATAGAATTATATTCTTGGTAATACCTATTCAGAAGGGTATTGCGAACGGTAGTGCAACTCTTACGGAAAGAGCCCTCATTGAAGGTCGCACGTTGAATTCCCAAAGCCAAGCCAATTGCCAAAGCTCCGCTCGCTGCGGCGGCACAGGTACCATCTCCGCTCAAGCCAACACCCCCAGTGAGTACGCATACTCCGGGAAAAAACCTGTCTTCCATTTCCTTTGGGATTATCTCCAAGCCACCCCATCTCAGGGCATCAATTATTGCCAGAAACGTACACTGGCCGCAGCCCTTGTATTTCGCTTCATACTCTATAGCCAGTTCATTGGATTTCTTGATAATCTCGTCCTTGGTCTTTGTGAGTTCGACCATAATTATCCTGCCTCCCTTTCCACTTTCGGTTGCCCGCATTGTATCATGAACAAATGGCTTCCTGTCAAACTGTGTCGCTTTGCTGAGGGATATATATATAGACAAGTTTCCTCGTCCCTGTTATAATCTTTTTCCCAAATAGCATTAACGCTAGCGGACTATAGAGTCTAATACAAGTCAAGGAGGGAAACAAAAATGGCTAAAGACCTAGTTAACGCGTTAGCTGATTTGAAGGAACAAGAGGTTATCAAGATTGTTGAGAATAGGTTGAACGCCAAGGAAGCCCCGCTCAAAATTCTGGAGGATGCCAGGAAGGGCATGGAAATCGTGGGTAATCGCTTTGCCAGCAGCGAGTACTTTATACCTGACCTGGTGTATTCTGGCGAGATACTGAAGTCGGTAACCGAGCTGGTCAAGCCTAAGCTGAGCGAGGCCGGGGAAATGAAGCGAGTGGGCAAGGTTGTCTTTGGCACCGTCGCTGGGGATATACATGACATCGGCAAGGATATCGTCGTCTTTATGCTCGATGTCAATGGCTTTGAGGTACACGACCTCGGCGTGGACGTGCCGGCGCAAAAGTTTGTGGAGAAGATAAAGGAAACCGGTGCCCCTGTTGCTGGCCTAAGTGGCTTTCTAACGCTGGCTTTTGATTCCATGAAACAGACTGTAGATGCCATAAAAGCCGCCGGTCTTAGAGACAAGGTAAAGGTCATGATTGGCGGCGGCCAGATTACTGAAGAGGTAAGAAATTATACTGGCGCTGATGCCTATGGCAAGGACGCCATGGCGGGAGTTACCCTGGCCAAGAAATGGGCCGGGGTAAAATAATGGTCCATCAGTAGATAATATACAGGAGGTAATATATGGAAAAACAGTGGGAAGAGATGTCACCGGATGAAAAACAGGAGGAGCTGTTTGCCAAGTGGATGTCGCCGAAAGACCCTCAGGGGAATGACCTTAAATTCCAGAGCCCTCAAGCTGAGCAAGCTTACAAGGAGAGAATAACTAGGATAAAAGACGCCATTCAGATGAAGAAGTTGCCTGACCGGGTGCCTGTCTTTGTAATTCCTAGCTTTTTCCCAGTTTATAATGCCGGACTTACCCCTCGAGAAGCTCTATACGACTATGACAAGTGCCGCATGGCATTCAAGAAACTCGTAATGGACTTTGCACCGGACTCACACATTGGAGCAGTTGCACCTGGCCCAGGAAAAGTATATGACATTCTTGACTACAAGCTATATTCCTGGCCAGGTCACGGGGTCCCGCTTGAGCAATCATATCAAGCCAATGAAGGTGAATACATGAAGGCGGATGAATATGATGCCTTAATTGATGACCCGTCGAATTTCTTCAGCAACGTCTATCTGCCGCGTGTATTCGGTGCCTTAGAGGGTTTTAAGATGCTGCCCACCCTCACCGGCATACTCGAAATATACGGGGTTGCCTTTAACTTCATCCCCTTTGGTCTTCCCCCGGTTCAAGCTACCTATAAGGCTCTTTTTGAAGCTGGCGCTGAAGCCCTGAAATGGGCAGGGGCTATGGATGCCTCTAGTATGGAGATTAGCGCCGCTGGATTTCCGGGTCTCTGGGCCGGGTTTACCAAGGCACCTTTTGATGTAATTGGCGACACCCTCAGAGGAACCAAAGGAGTAATGCTGGATATGTACCGACAGCCTGATAAGCTCATTGAAGCCATGGAAAAACTGACCCCACTCATGATTAAAATGGGGGTAGGCGTAGCAAAGATGAACGGACAACCGCTAGTATTCATGCCTCTGCACAAGGGTGCTGATGGCTTTATGTCTGACGGGCAGTTTAAGAAATTCTACTGGCCCACCTTCCGAAAAGTCATGATGGGCTTAATTGCTGAGGGAGCGGTACCAAATCCTGCGGCTGAGGGCAAATGGACCACACGCCTAGAGGTTATGCAGGACTTACCGAAGGGTAAGACACTGTGGATGATAGACCAGAGCGATATAGTTAAAGCCAAGAATACTCTAGGTAAGGTTGCCTGCATGTACGGCAATGTCCCCTCCGCCTTATTGGCTTTAGGCACGCCACAAGAAGTGAAAGAATATGTGAAGAAATGCATCGATGTTGCTGGCAAAGGCGGTGGTTATATCGTGAGCAATGGGGCATTCTTTGACCAGGCAAAAGTGGAAAACGTCAAGGCTATGGTCGACTTCGCCAAGGAATACGGCGTATACAAATAGCTACCTAACGGGGGGGTGGTAACATAAGGGCAGAAAAGAGGTTACTATGCCCGTAATCCGTAATATCCCTTTGAGCCTAAAGACTGCGGAAGTTTTGCGACGGCAGGGATTGAGGAAAAGAACTAAAGTCAGGCCTGAGATAAGACTTTTAATCCGGGAACTACTCGCTAGGGTCAAGCAGGCTCGCCTGTTAGAGCCAGCGGTGGCTTATGAATACTATACGGTAAAGAGTATGGCCGGTAGCCAGATAACGCTGGAGTGTAATAAAGCGATACATGGCCCACTAATACCAGCAATATTCCCCGAGGCGAAGGAGCTTGCCGTAATTCTTATCACTATCGGGCCCAAACTGGAAAAACAGGTGACAGACTACAGTAAAAACAGCGCAGCTCTACAAGGGATGATTCTGGACGGTATCGACAGCACTGCCGTGGACATGCTGGTCATGGAAGTCCTCAGGCGTCTAGCTAGTGAGGTATCGTCCCGGGGTTATGAGATAAGCAGCCCAGTTAACCCGGGTATGCCAGGTTTTCCCCTGACTGAGCAGTGGAATCTACTAGGACTGGTCAACTCATATGAAATCGGTGTGAGCCTGACCTCTTCGGGAGTGCTGGTACCCCGCAAATCGGCTTCCATGGTCATGGGCATCGGCCCCAAGATGACAAGGTGGACACAGGCTGAAGTCTGTGTACGCTGCAACCTCAGGGAAACTTGCCACTACAAAGTAACAGAATAGGAAGAAAATGGCTGATTTCACCATTGATTTTGAGCCGGTAAGGCTAAGAGGTAAATGCCGCAAGAAAGAGCCGTTTCTATCCTGTGCCCACCGGCTCGGTGTTGGTATCAGCAGCATATGTGGCGGCAAGGGAAAATGCCACGCCTGCAAAGTGCAAATTCTAAGTGGCACTGTCTCCAAACCAACACCCAACGAACGGGAGATCTTTTCCCGCCTAGAAATTAAAAGGGGTTGGCGACTTGCTTGCCAGACCTATCCCACCAGCGACTGCAAAATAGCTGTGCCCGCTGAGTCCATGACTGCTCCACAACGGCTCCAGGTGGAGGGACTAGAGATAACAGTTTCCCCCGAACCATCAGTTCGAGGCTACCGCCTGCAGATGGCCACCCCTTCACTAGAAACCCCCCAGGCTGATGCCGACCGCCTGCTTAAGGCACTAAACCAGCAGCACAAGTTGCGATGCACCAAGGTTGACATCGGTGCCCTGCGCACCATCTCTGACCAGCTGCGGTCCTGGAAGTGGAAAACCCAGGCTATAGTCCGTAACGGTGAGGTGATAGCCATTCTCCCCTCAAAAAGCCGCCAGTTGGGTTTAGCAATAGACCTGGGCACCACCAAGGTTGCCGGCTACCTGCTTGACCTCGGTGATGGCCAGACTTTAGCCGCCAAGGGGGTAATGAATCCCCAGACTAGCTATGGGGAAGATATCATCAGCCGTATAACCACTGTCGTTCACTCACCGGATAATGCGGCAGCGTTACAGAAACTGGCGGTTGACTCCATCAATGAGCTTTGCGATGACCTCTGTGTTGAGGCTGGTGCCAAAGCTGAAGAAATTGTGGAGGCAGTAGTCGTGGGCAATACCGCCATGCACCACCTTTTCCTCCGCCTGCCAGTAAAACAGCTTGCTCTCTCCCCCTTCGTGCCTGCAGTCAGTGGGGCGTTGGATGTCAGAGCTGGGGAGCTGGGGTTAAATATTGCCCCCGGGGCGTATGTGCACCTGCTGCCCAATATCGCCGGCTTCGTTGGCGCGGACCACGTCTCCATGTTGGTGGCAACAGATGCCTGGCAGGCAAAAAAACCAACGGTGGCTCTGGACATCGGTACTAACACCGAGGTCTCCCTAATCTGCAAGGGGAAGATAGCCACTACTTCCTGTGCCTCCGGACCTGCGTTTGAGGGCGGTCATATCAAGTACGGGATGCGGGCAACTAAGGGAGCTATTGGGCGCCGCCGGTTGGCATTTGCGGCTCGGGCATACTTGATGTCCTAGCTCAGCTTTATCTGGCCAAAATTATTGATGAAGGTGGCAGGATAATAGACAATCGACCTCGCGTTCGTGCCTACAAGGGGCAGCACGAGTTTATATTGGTCAGCAAGGAGGAGCGGAATGGTAAGCCGGCCATTACCATCACCCAGCATGACGTGAGAGAGTTGCAGCTGGCTAAAGCCGCCATACGCACCGGTATCCAGGTGCTTCTGGAAACTAGCAACTGCTCTGAAGCTGAGGTTAAGCAGGTGATAATTGCCGGAGCCTTTGGCACCTACATTGATGTAGCCAGTGCCGTGACAATTGGGATGCTACCACCACTGCCTCTAAACCGCTTTAGGCAGGTGGGCAACGCCGCCGGCATGGGAGCCAAGCTGGCTCTGATTTCCATTAGATCCCGGGCTAAGGCACAGGCTGTCGCCTCTAGAATTAACTATATTGAACTAGCCAGCGCCCCTAAATTTGAGCAGGTATTCGTTCAGGCAAATTACTTAGGACGATATCGAATCATAGATGGTAAGAGGGAGGAAATCGACTGATGGAAACCAGAGTATCAAGCCCCAGCAAGGAAGTAATTATTGGTGATAACCAGCCCACAGTGCTTATCGGCGAGCGTATCAATCCCACGGGCAAGAAGAACTTAGCCGAGGCTCTCAAGGCCGGCGACTTGGAGATTGTCCGTAGGGAAGCGCTGGCTCAAACGCAAGCTGGGGCGGATATTATTGATGTTAACGTGGGTGTATTTGGAATCGATGAGGCAGCCCTGCTGCCCAAGGCGGTGCAGGCAGTGATGGAAACCGTAAATACACCCCTATGCCTTGATAGTTCTAACCCCAATGCCC
>SMTZ1_10001721_pt1 | contig 29764 bp, 35 predicted proteins | sample DeeMarSWOR136_30_FD_25667 | JGI IMG/M metagenome (IMG submission 25667) | reverse complement strand
TGGTTAAAGTAACAGGCGTTACTGAGTAAAAAAAGAAAAAAAAACAGGATTAATAAAAAATAAAGCACAATAGTTAAATTGAGTTTTTCTTTTTCATTTATCAATGCCTAGATGTGGGAGATTGAGAACTTTTATTCGTGAATATAGCGAATCTTCTACAACTGACAAGATATCCTTTATTCCTCCATTTATTATTCTTACACTTGAGATTATTTTAATAATTCATGCATATATGGTTCAAGAAGTTTATGTAATTACTTTAACAGCAGTTTTACTTATTATTTCGATAATTGAAATATTTTTAGTTGCTTTTGAGATGCATGAACATTATCTACGAAGTAATTTTGATAGAATACTTACCATTAGATTAGATGATTTTGTAACAGAAAAAAAAGAAAACAATGTAAAAAAGATAGTTGAAGATTTTATAATGAAATATCCTAATTATAAAAACCATAGAAATGAAATTTATCACACTATCTGTCAAATTTTAGAAACACATCGAGAAGAAGAAATAGAAAAAGAAATTTCAATAAAATTAAAGAAATTTATAAAAAGAAAAAAGAAAGAAAATGTAGACAAGATAGTAGAATCATTTGTTTCTAGATTCCCAAAATATAAGCCATACAGAATTGAGGTATATGAGAGAGCCTGCCAATTAATGGCGAGTAAAAATAATATAAAGTAACTATAATTTTTTTCTCTTTTTCCAAGATTTTAAAATAATTTCTCTTAGTTCATCAATATTTTCTGCTTTTGTCCATTCCTCTTCAAAATTAGTTTCTTCAGCTATTTGAATTAACCACATTAAGGTGTGAAGATAGAGACTTTGTTTGTCTTTTGATGAAACAATAACAAAAAATGCTCTGATTGGATCCATATTATCAGAAATAATCATACCCATTCTGCTTCTAACAATTATTAATTCAAATTTTTCTTTTCCTTTTATAACATTTGAAACAACAGCAATCCCTGGATGTATAACGACATTATCATCCTTTTCCTTTTTTCTCAGGAATTTATATAATTTGTTAATATTGATATCAACTCTTTTTGTTAATCTTTCTGCAAGAAGTAATGCAAGTTTATCAGGACGTATATATTTATATAAATCAATAACCTCACAATTCTTAATCGTATCTTCAAAACGTTTTTCTTCAAGTTGATCTCTTTCAATTAATACTTCTCTTAATTCCTCATCTACTAAATAACCGGTTGATTTTTTCCCTGTAACTTTTTCAACAACATGTAATAAAGAATACTCCCTCCAAATTTTATCTCGAGCAAAAATCAAATACCACAATAGACTAAATAAAATAAATAGCCCAACAATTAGCATTGGAATAATACCCATCTCAATGATTAGAAAGATAAGTCCAAAAATTCCAATAATTTGAAGGAATGGATAAAAAGGGGAACGAAATTTTGGCTGATAGTTTCTAATTTTGCTTTCCCTCATAACAATCAGGGATATCATAACAAATAAAAATAGAAGAATTTTCAGAAGCGAAGCAGTTTTTACTAAATCCTTTAGATCTAAAAATAGAATTACAATAATCATAAAAATAGTTGTAAAAACAATAGAAAATGTTGGAGTTCCTCTCTTATTTAACTTTCCAAAAATACTAGGAATAAGCTGATCTTTTCCCATCGCCATTGGATCTCTGGATGCTGCAAGAATTCCAGCATTTGCAGTTGAAATAAACGCAAGTATTGCAGCAATTGCCATAATTCCAATACCATACTGTCCAAGAAAAGTTCCAGCTCCAAGAGATATTGGCCATTTCGATCCGCTAAGATCAGTTGGATTTACAATTCCAACAGTGACAGTGATTACTAATAAATAAATTAATGATATTATACCCCATGAAAGAAACATTCCTTTAGGTAAATTTCGTCCAGGGTTCTTACATTCTTCAGCTATACTACAGACTTTTGTTAAACCACCATATGAAACAAATATAAGACCCGCAGTTGAAAATATAGTACCAAAATTAGTTGAAGCAATTCCTGAATAATTATTGGTATCAATGAAAAAAAATCCTACAACTATATAAAAAATTAATAAGGATATTAAACCAAGTACCAATATAATTTGTGTTTTACCAGTATGACTTACTCCTTTTATATTTATTAACGCAAAAATAATGCAAAAAAAAACTGCAATAAGCTTTGTCTGAAATACAGTGAATCCTGGATTTAATATAACAGCAAAAATACCTATTCCTACTAGTGCAAAAGCACTTTTGAAAGCAAGTGAAAACCATGCAGCAAAACCACCAATTGTACCCATCATAGGCCCCATACTCCTATCTATGAAAAAGTAAGTTCCACCTGCCTTTGGCATAGCAGTTGCTAGTTCTGCTTTAGTTAACATTGCAGGAATTACCATTAAACTTGCTATCAAATATGCAATTATTATCGATGGACCTGCATCTGCAAAAGCAATACCTGGAAGTATAAACAATCCTGAACTTATCATTGCACCAGATGCAATGCAAAATATATCAAGTAGACCAAGTTCTCTTTTAAGAGTGCCAAATTTATCCTTTAAACCCATCCACCTATCATATAGGATATTATGTATATGTATATTTCCTTAAACTTGAATACCCTTTTTTATTACAGTTTCCACCAAATTTATACCATAATGATAAGGTAAGAACTTATGATTAGGAATATCTAAAATAATTACATCTGCCTGTTTCCCATTTTCTAAGCTACCTATTTTATCATTTAATCCGATTGAACAAGCTGCATTATATGTTGATGCGCAAATTGCTTCTGCAGGTGTCATTTTCATATTCAAACAAGCAAGCTGTATGATAAATTGCATATTTTCAATCCAACAATTTGGATTCAAATCTGTTGCTAATGCAATAGGTACTCCAAATTCTAACATTTTGATGATCTGCAGAGATTGCTCCAATTTCAGCAGCAAGAGCAGCTCCACCTGTATCAACAATCTCATCTGCATGGATTTTTGGAATTAATCCATGTTTTTTACCACATTCAAGTATTTTTTTTGATTGGCTTGGAGTAAAAACTCCTTTTTCACAAAAAACATCACAAAATTTTGCTAAACCTATCACCTTTGGAATCATTTCATTAATTAAGATATCAACATATTCAGTTGTTTTTTTGTTTTTAGGAACTGCATGAGCTCCTAAAAAAGTAGGGAGAATATCAATAGGATGTGTATCATTTAATTTCTTTGTTAATTTTAATATTTTCAATTCAGATTTAGTCTCAAGACCATAACCACTTTTTGCTTCACATGTTGTTGTACCATGTTTTGACATATTATTAAGACGATTTTTCGCTTGTTTCAAAAGATCTTTATCACTTGCTTTTTTTGTAGTATTTACAGTGTATGTAATACCTCCTCCTTTTTTGAGAATATCCATATAGGATAATCCCTGAAGTTTCCAATCTAATTCAAATTCCCTTGAGCCTGCAAATACTAAATGAGTATGTGAATCAATAAAACCAGGCATAACAACTTTTCCTTTTGCATCAATTGTTTTTCTTGCTTTGTAATTTAGATATTTACCAGTTTCAACTATTAATCCATTATTTATTGCAATTGAACCTTTTTTTATAATAGAAAGTTTGTTCATTTCTTTTTTTATTCTTGGTTTTTTTGGACCTTTTAGAGTGATTAATTCATTTGCATTTTTTATGACTATATCAACAGTTTCCATCGTTTAATCCCAAACAGTTAAAAGAAGAGCCTTGATTAAGGGTTTCGGTGCGAAAATGGAAAAGATTGTTGAATGTGTACCAAATTTTAGTGAAGGTAAAGATAAAACAATAATAAAAGCAATATCTGCAGCAATAGATTCCATAGATGGAGTCAAATTACTGGATGTTGATCCTGGTGCTGATTTTAATAGGACTGTTTTCACATTTGTAGGCGATCCTGAAACCGTTGTTGAAGCTGCCCTCCAGGGAGCAAAGGTTGGAATTTCATTAATTGATATGTCAAAACATAAAGGAGAGCATGCTAGAATGGGTGCTCTTGATGTTTGTCCTTTTATTCCAATAAGAGGAGTAAATGATGAAGATTGCATCAATATTTCAAAAAAGTTTGGAGAACGTCTTGCAAATGAGCTCAATATTCCAGTTTTTTTATATGCTAAATCCGCAAAAAAACCTGAAAGAATTAGACTTCCAGACATTAGAAAAGGTGAATATGAAGCACTTGAAGAAAAATTTAAAGATCCTGAATTTAAACCAGACTATGGAAAACCAGAATTTGTTCCAAAAAGTGGAGCTACAGCAACAGGTTGTAGAGATATATTACTGGCATATAACATCAATTTAAGTACCAACGATAAATCAATTGCATCCAAAATATCAGGAAAACTAAGAACTAGTGGAGTTTTAAAAAAAGATAAAGATGGAAACAAGATAATCGGTCCTGATGGTAAACCTGAGCGCATTCCAGGTCGTTTTAAAGGAGTTCAAGCTGGAGGAATGATGTATGATGAAAACATTGCTCAGGTTTCTATGAATCTACTCAACTTCCGTGAAGTTAATCTTCATGATGTTTTTGAGGCAGTAAAAGAAGAAGCAAAAAAATTAGGTGTAGAAGTTACTGGTAGTGAAGTTGTTGGATTGGTACCAAAGGAATCATTAGTACTTGCTGGAAAATTTTATTCTCAAAAGCATAATTTAAAAATAATTAATGAAGAGGAAATTGTTTTATTATCAATCGAAAAACTTGGTCTTTCAGATCTTTATCCCTTCAAACCTGAGGAAAAAGTTATTGAATATATGATTGAAGAAACAGGGGCTCTTGCATCTATGAAAATTAAAGATTTTATAAATGAACTAGCCTCATCATCACCTGCTCCAGGAGGCGGAAGTGTTGCAGCACTTGCTGGTAGTCTTGGTGCAGCACTCTCTTCAATGGTTTGTAATTTAACTATAGGTAAAGAAAAATATGCAGATGTACAAGATGAAATTAAAGACGTTCTTAAAAAAAGTGAAAAATTAAGAAAAAAACTAATTAAACTTATTGATGAAGACACAGAAGCATTCAATGATGTTATGAAAGCATTTAAAATGCCCAAGGAAACAGAAGAACAAAAAAAGAAACGAAGTATTGCAATTCAAGAGGGATATAAAAAGGCAACATCCATACCATTAGACACTTCAAAAACTTGTGAAGAAATTTTAGATTTATCAATGATTGTTGCAAAAAAAGGAAATCAAAATTCTATTACAGATTCAGCAGTTTCTGCAACAATGGCTAGAAGTGCAGTTGAATCTGCAATTCTAAATGTTAAGATAAATCTAGGTTCAATAAAAGATGATAAGTTTGTGAAAAATATTAATTCTGAAATAGAAAACCTACAAAAAAGCTCAGAGATTAAAGAAAAAGAGGTTTTAAAAATTGTAGCAAGTAAAATTTAATCTGGCAAATTTTTAAGTATATCTTATTTACTTTCTTTTTTGTTATGAAATCAGATATAGATATTGCAAGAGATGCAAAAATTGAAGATATTTACAATATTGCTAAAAAAATAGGTATTAAAGATGAAGAAGTAATTCCTTGCGGGGATTTCAAAGCAAAAATTTCTCTTAAAATTCTTGATAGAATTAAAGAAAATAAAGATGGAAAATTAATCCTTGTAACAACAATTAATCCTACATCTGAAGGTGAAGGAAAAACTACAATGACTATTGGCCTTGCACAAGCACTTAACACACTTGGAAAAAAGACCACTCTATGCATTAGAGAACCCTCTCTAGGCCCAATTATGGGTTTAAAGGGAGGTGCTACAGGTGGTGGTTATTCTCAGGTTTTACCAATGGAAGATATTAATCTTCATTTTACTGGAGATATGCATGCAATAACAAGTGCTCATAATCTACTTGCAAGTCTTCTTGATAATCATATTCATCATGGTGATAAATTTCATATTGATCCAAGATATATCGTATGGCCAAGAGTACTTGATATTAGTGATAGATCACTTAGAAAAGTCGTTGTAGGTTTAGGTGGTCCCCAAGATGGGGTACCTCATGAAGAGGAATTTGCAATAACTCCTGCTTCTGAAATTATGGCTATTCTTTGTCTTTCAAAAGATTTAAGTGATTTGAAAAAAAGACTTGGAAAAATAATTGTAGCATACACTTATGACAATAAGCCAATATATGCAAGTGATCTTAAGGCAGTTGGAGCAATGGCGGTTTTATTAAAGGATGCATTAAAACCAAATCTTGTTCAAACAATAGAAGGTGTTCCTGCATTTATCCATGGGGGACCATTTGCAAATATTGCTCATGGTACAAATAGTCTTATATCAACTAAGATGGCTTTAAAACTTGCAGATTATGTAGTTACAGAGGCAGGTTTTGGTTCTGAACTTGGTGCTGAAAAATTTTTCAATATTGTTTGCAGAACAGGTGATATAAAACCAGATGCAGTAGTTTTAGTTGTGAGTATAAGAGCATTGAAAAGAAACGGAAAAGGAGATGTAAAAAAAGGCTTAACTAATCTTGAAAAACATATAGAAAATCTATCATATTATGAAGTTCCAATTATTGTTTCATTAAATCATTTTATTGATGATAAAGAAAAAGAAATAAAAATTGTAGAAGAATTTTGTAAAATTAAAGATATACCTTTTGCAGTTGCAGATATTTGGGATCAAGGGGGAGAAGGAGGAATAGAACTAGCCGGTAAAATTATAAGTATTATTCATAACAATCCTTCAAAATTTCATTATTTATATGATTTAAATATGCCTATTAAGGAAAAAATTGAAACTATTGCAAAAAAAATGTATGGTGCAGGCCGTGTTGTTTATACAGTTGTTGCGGAAAGAGATATTGAGCTTTGTAAGAAATTAAAAATTGATAAATTTCCTATTTGTATTGCTAAAACTCAGTACTCCCTATCAGATGATCCAAAGCTTTTAGGTAGGCCTGAAGGATTTAAAATTACTGTTAGAGAAATCAAATTTTCATCAGGTGCGGGATTTTTAGTTCCAATGACAGGAAAAATTACTACAATGCCCGGTCTACCTGCAAAACCCTCATCAGATAAAATTGATATCGATGATAAAGGTAACGTCTCTGGTTTATATTAAATATCATAATAATTAAGATGTTCTTTGAAACCTCCCAAATATATTTTCAATTAAACTATTAAAAAAATATTTAACCCTTGTAACCTCAGACATACCATATCCATTTAATTCAACGATGTTATCATCCCAAGAAAAAGTTCCTTTTGCAAAACAGGGTCCTTCAAACATTCCAGTTCTTCCTAATTTAAAAACAATTTCAGCAGCATTTAAAACTGTAATTTCTAAATCTATAGACATACCATCTTTTGATGCTCGAACTCGATATTTGACAGGGTATCTCATTGAAGGTAAATCTTTAGCTATATTATATTCAAGATAATCCAAATCAAAAAAAGCCCATTCAACTATATCTCTATTATTTGGAGAAATCATTAATGCTCCACCATAAAGATCTATTGGTACTCTTAACATGAATTTTGATAAATACATCTCCCATCCATTATCAAAATGTATATTGAACCAGTCCCAACCTTTAGTAACAGATCTTGGGATACCCCCTTCCCATACATGATCATAGTATCCGATACCATATACTTCATACTCCTTATCATTCCATTTTATAATTCCCTCAACGCTACATCTTGGAACATAATAATCTCCTGAAAGTTTATCACCTAAAAAAAATAGGTTTGAACTTCGCCCTTCAACCCAAACTGGAAGGAAATCTGCAGTATATGTTAAATCAACTATTAATCCTTCTTCATTATTTTCCCCATGGATTTGCCAAGTTGGATATGTTCCTCTTGCCCAGTTATTATCAAATTTAACATCCACCCCACTGCCAGATGCTTTCAAAGTGCCTCTTTTTTGGTTTAATATATTAAATGGATAATTATTTCCTTCATCATCATAAAGTACCATAAAAAAGTTATCTCTTTTTACAAATCTAATATCTTTTCTAGCCATTTTATTAAAACTCATTATCATGCTCCAATCCTCTAAATCGGTACCTGGACTGTTGAAATGCACATTAAAATACCACCATTCTCTTTTTGAGAGTTTATGTGGTCCTTCATCAGTTGGTTCTAAAATATGTCTACCAGAATCTATTCCTCTTTTAGTACCTGGAGGAGTTGGGGGAATTTCTTCAATTAATGGTTCTTCTTGTTTTTTATCAAATGTGAACCATCTTTCATCCTCATCAGAGATATTTTGGATTACAATTACTATTGAAGTAGTAACTAATATAAACCCAATAAAAAACGCAATATATTTCTTTATTTTCTTATAGCGAGAAATATTTTTGTAAACAACTTTTTTTGATTTGTATTCTTCATATTTAGTAGGATGATTTTCGAAGTCTTTATAACGTTTCCAATAATAACTTCTACCACCATATCTCCAAACTAACAATAGTCCGATTATTAGCATTGGAAGACAAATTATTATTGGGTAATAAGTTATCTGAGCATCAATGGATTTAGCTTCATCAATATGTTTTGCTTGTGAATCATCTGTTGTTTCATATATAAGTTCAGCTGCTTCACCAATAGGATCTGTTGATTTTAAAAACCGGTTTATATACCTTTTTTGGTACAATTCTGGATAATATAGTTCAATAAATTGTGAAAGGTATGCTGATAATACAAGGTGGCGATAGACATGTACAATATACCCTGTTTTTGGATGTACTGTAAGACGAAGTGTTTCATCACAAAAATAGGATTCTCCATGCCAGATGACTGGAGTATTTTTTACATCAGATTGCCACACATCTAACTCCAAACCTTTAATATAACCACTCTTTATTTTTCTCATATCTCTTACTAAAACAACATTTTCCTTCCCATCCTTTTGTCCATTTGATTCTACCCATCCAATCCTGATCATATTTTTATTCTCTGTATCAGACGGAATACCCATGTGACCCGCCTCAACATTTACATACTCTAAACTTGTTAGATGGGTATCGATTTCATACCATTCAGAAATTGCTTCATGAAAATTTAAAACATTAAATATTTCTCCATTCTCGTCATATAAAGCATCATTAATCAAAGCACTATTTTCATATTTGTTAAATTCAGTAACATGTATGATTTCTTTTCCGATAAATGTTTTTTCAATTGGCTCTCTTTTAGCTAAAAAATTTGTAACCCATAAAGGTATTTTAAATTGTAATTCTTCTGGATAAAAAAATGTGTTTCTTTCCCAATAATATATTTTTCCTTCATCTTCCCAAATATAATCATTAGGAATTTTAGCTTCATTAATTATTTCATGTGGTATTAAATAAATAAAAGTAACACTACTCAAAATAATTAGAAATATACCAATTACCCATCCTAGTTCTTCATATCTTTTGATTTTTATCAATAATAGAGATAATCCTAAGGAAATAAATAATGAAAGACCAATAATAATACCGATTGTATTTATTGGTAAAGCGCTTAATTCTTGCATTTTTTATACACCGGTTTTCTAATATAATTATATCATGCATTATTATATATATCTTATTATAATATTAATGGTAGAATAAATACTATTTAAATTTTTCTGTACAAATATAACGTAAAATGATAAAACATATATATTATTATTTTATTCCTTATATTAATTTATTGAGTGAAGAGGAAATGCATGGAAGAAGGACCCCGAAAAGAATATCAAGTAACAATGAAAAGAGATATCGAAAAAAAAATTGGAAGTATAACAATTATCTTAACAGAGGATACATATGATAAAGCATTAACAGCCTTCAACATTGCAGTGGGTGCAGTTGAAATGGGTGTAACTGTTTATATGTTTTTTACCTCTCGTGGTGTAAATGTTTTAAAAAAATCATACAAACCTAGGAGATCAAGATGGGGAGAAGCACCAATTGGATGGAAAGAATCCTATATAAAAAAAAGGGGAGGCCCTATCCTTGCTCAATTGATGTATCAAGCCAAGGATATGGGTGTTAAATTTTATATTTGTTACACATCAATGATATCTATGGGGCTTACTGAAAAAGAATTATTAGAAAACCTATCTGTTGTAAGAATGTTTGAGTTTTTAGGATTAACAATTAATACAGATTCTCACTTTGTTATAGGTTGAGGTGTGAGTATATGGATTTAGATAGTTTTCTTAGGGAAAAAGCAATAATATTTGATAGAGCGCTAAATGGTAATCTTTCACATCGAGATCCTAAAACATTTTATGATGCTTTAAGATGGATTCCATTATCTGGAGGTAAAAGATTAAGGCCAATAATTGCTATGCTTTCTTGTGAAGCAGTGGGAGGAGTTCCAGAAAAAACAATACCGCTTGGGATATCTCTTGAGTATATGCATAATTCAACTCTTGTTCACGATGATATAATTGATAAGGATGATTGGCGTAGAGGTTTAGAAACTACACATAAAAAATTCGGTATTCCTTTTGCAATTCTTGTAGGTGATGCATTAATTGGTGAAACATTTAGGATGTTATCATACATGGCTCCACCAGAGCTTGAATCTGCTACATATAAAGAAATCATAAGATCTATTGCAGAGGCTGCAAAAAATTTCTATGAAGGGGAGGCATTGGATATTGAATTTGCTAAGAGATTTGATGTTACTATTCCAGAATATATGGAAATGGTTGTAAAAAAAACTGGACAATTGTATTTAACTGCAGGTAAATGTGGTTCGTTAATTGGTAAAGGTAATTTTAAACAAGTAGAAAAACTTGCAGAATATGGAAAACTTTTTGGTATTATGTTTCAAATAAAAGATGATCTTTTAAATATTTTAACAGATCAATCAGCTTTGGGAAAACAAAAAGTTGGTAGTGATATAAAAAATGGAAAAAGAACAATGATGGTTGTACATGCATTTACAAATTTAGATGAAAAAAATAAAAAAATAATGTTAAAAATTTTAGGAAATATGAAAGCTACTCAAAATGATGTAATGAGTGTAATTGATATTTTTAAAGATTCTGGTTCAATTGATTATGCAATAAATAAATTAAATGAATTTAGTGCTAGATCATATGAATGTTTAGAAGTAATAGACGAATCTGAAAGTAAAAAAATATTAAAAGAATTAGCAAAATATAGTGTTACTAGAACTTATTAATTTTTTAGCTTAATGATAAAATTAAAATTATTATTGCAAAAATCATAAAACCAAAAATTACTGTATATGGGTTAGATAATTTAGTTTTTAAATCCATTAATATATTTATATAAGCTTTTTTATATATAAATATTCTTATTGATTTTAACATAATGAAAAAATTTGTGATTTTTCATTGAATTATAAAAAAATCGAGGAAATAAAGATACATTGATATATTAATTATCCATTAATTTTATGGGAGGTTACATTTGTGACTGAAGACCTCAAATCTCATATCGATGATATAATAAATGCTCTTGATGAAAAATCTGATAAAGAAGTTAATAGAGAAATAATTGAAAATGAACTTAGTAAATTTATGGAATATGGAGTTCCAATTGAACAGGCTAAACAAACTTTAATAAAAAAATATGGAGGGATTGCAGTACTTACTTCATCAAGTCAATCAAAAGAGAGGAAATTAATATCTGATCTTCAACCGAATGAAAAGAGTGTTACTCTACTTTGTCGTGTTGTGGCAGTTAATCCAAAAGAAATAACTGTGAAAGGAGAAAATAGAAAAATTTTTTATGGTATTTTTGAAGATGAGAGTGGCACTATACCTTTTACAGCATGGAAAAGCGATCTTGATGTAGAAAAAGGAGATGTCGTTGAAGTTTCAAATGCATATACTCGCGAATGGCAAGGTTCTGTACAGTTGAATTTAGGTGATCGGGTGGATATTAATAAAACTGATAAAGATAAACTTCCTGAGGGTGCATTTGAACCAAAAGAGTTTAAAGTAAAAGATTTGAGAAGCGGTATTGGGACAATTGATGTCTCTGCAAGAATTCTTGAGGTAAATGAAAGAGAGGTTAATGTAGAAGATGAAACAAAAAAAGTATTTTCAGGAGTAATCGCTGATGAAACAGGTAAAGCACAATTTACATCTTGGCATGATTTTAAAATAAAGAAAGGAGACGTACTAAGAATCACTGGCGGATATGTAAAATCTTGGAAGGGAATACCTCAGCTTACTTTTGATGAAAGAGCAAAGGTTACTAAACTTGATAATAACAAGATTTCTCGAACTGATCTTAAATTAGAAAAAATACCTATGCATAAATTAATTGAGAAGCGTGGTGCTCTTGATATAGAAGTAGAAGGAGATGTTATTGAAATTAGACCAGGATCAGGAATTATTATTAGATGTCCAGAATGTAATCGCACTTTACAAAATGGAGAATGTAGCATTCATGGGAAAGTTGAAGGTAAAAAAGATTTAAGATTAAAACTTATAATTGATGATGGAACTGGCTCTATCAGCACTGTTATAAATAAAGAAATAACCGAAAAATTAATTGATAAAACATTTGAAGAATGTATAAAAACTGATGAAAAGGATTTGATTGATGAATTTAATAAAAAACTATTTGCTCATAAAATAAGTATAAGAGGCAATGCACTCGGTGATGAATTTGGAACAAGTATTATTGCAAAAGATGTAAAACTGGTTGATGAAAATTTAAAAGAAGAAGCAGAAAAACTATCTGAAAAAATAGGAGATTTATTATGAAACGTGAAACTGCGTGGAAAATATTTGCTGGAGAATATAATGATTCAACATATGAAATAAAAGGCGAAGGAGAAATGACTCCCTCTTATGTTATTACTCCACTTGGTGCAAAAGTTAATCGTTTGTTTGTAATAGGTGTTCTAACAGATGTTGAAAAAATATCTGAAGCCGGTGAGCTTGTTAGGGCTCATATTTCTGATCCTACAGGAGTTTTTACTTTATATTCTGGAGAGTATCAAAAAGATGTTACAGATATACTTTTAAATATTGAAGTCCCAACATTTGTAGCAATAGTTGGGAAATCACGAACTTATATACCTGAAGAAGGAACATTTCTGGTTTCAATCCGTCCTGAAAGAATTGTTGAAGTAGATGCAGACATTAGAGATAAATGGATACTTGAAACTTGTAAAAATACAAAGGAAAGAATAGAGGCAGTATTTGAAGCTATGAAGATGGAAGATTCCAACATATATCAATTAAAAAAACTTGGTTATAGTCAAGAACTTTCTGAAGGAATATTTGAAGCATTGAAAAATTACGGAAAAATTGATCTAAATAAATATATTGCTTTAATTCAAGAATCTTTACAATATTTGGTACCTAGTAAAGAGATCCAGTCCGATCTTAAAACAGATGATAAAAAACAAGAAAAAATTAAAAAAGAAAAAAATACAGATATAAAAAAAGAAGAAATAAAACCAGAAATAGAAAAAGTAGAAGACGAAAAAGATATTGAGATTGAAAAAACAATATTAAACATTATTAAGAGTTTAGAGGGGGAAGATGGAGCCCCTTGGGACTTAATAACTGAGGAATGTGAAAAAAAAGGTATTGATGATGATTCAATAGAAGAGGCACTAAATTCACTTATGGACAAAGGATTAATATACGAGCCAATACTTGGAACAATTAAAACCACATAAAATCAATAAAACTATTTTTTTTTGTAATATTTTCTGTACCAATAATATGCTATTGGTAAACAAAAAATAATTGCTACTCCTAAACCAATAATTAGCATTCTATAAAGGGAGTCATAATCAATATAAAACTCTTTTAATCTAAGTTTACCCTGATAAGGCATCATTAGAGGATATTTGTCTTTATTTTCACCACCCGCAATCAGATATGATTTTTCACCTATACCATCGTTATTTTTATCAAGTCCATTATAATCATCCCAATAATTACCCTCATTAAAATTAAACCAAGAGTTATTTCCTTCATCAAAAGATTTTTGTGAATTATTTAAGAAATTATTATGAAATATTATATTATTTTCACATCTATCAGATAAATAAATTGCTTGAGTATTATTTGATATTGTATTATTTTCTACAATATTATTTTTTGAATTTGTAAAATAAAGCCCATATTGAAAATTTGTAATTATACAATTTTTTATTTCACAATAATTTGCATCAACAAGTTCTATTCCAATATATTTTTTTTCAACTTCGTTTTGATTTAATAAACATTTAATTTTTAATCCAGTTATTGTAGTAAAATTTCCATTTATTTTTAAAATATTTAATTGACCATAAATAATTGTATGTTGATTGTTTTCTCCTATTAAATTAATTGATTTGTTTATAGAAATATTTTCAAAATAACTACCATTGTAAACATATATTGAATTTCCATTCAAAGCAATATTAATTGCTTCTTTTATGCTAGAATAATTCCCTTTTCCAGTTCCGCCAACATATAAAGTGTTTTTTTCATTTGTGCCGCTTTTTGCTATATTTGAAAAATTTAATAAAATATTAAAAGAAAGGAAAATTAAAAGTATTATTGAAATATATTTTTTCATTTTAAAACGTGTTATTACACAACAATAAATATGACTTATAATTTTGCAAATTTTTCATTTTGACATATTACCAATATTTTTGTTTTTACAAGGAAGATTTATATAAATTAAGTTTTAGAAAATAATTATATTAAGATGGCGTAGGTGGATGTGATGAATATAAAAAGAAAAAAATGGGAAGAAAAAAATTATCCTTCATTATATGATTCTTTTGACCTCGGAGATAGAGTAAAACGTACTTATAAAAATAAATCTGGGGAAAATAAAGAGTATAAGGGGATAATTCTAGCAATTGATGATAAAAGTGTAGAGATATATTGGGATACTATAGACGGAAAATATAGACCAAATGATATGAATATTGCCTTTACTAATTGCCCAATTAATGAAATAATACATGGAACTGAACATTTCACTCCGATTGAAAAAGACACAAAATATCAATAAATTAAATCTATAAATGCAAAAGGGAGTTTAAAAGGTATTTAAAATGAATAGAGAATCTCTCCCTCTAATAATAGGTTTAATATTACCAATAGTTTTAGTTATAATAATTGGACTATATTATTATGGAATTGATTTAACTGAAATTTTTAAAAAAATTGATAACATTTATTATTTGATTATCCTTCCCTTTGTTTTAGGTTTTTTAGTAATCATTGTAAAATTTACAAGGCCAGCATAATTTTATAATTTTACATATAAAGTTTTAATAAGTATTTTTTTGATATATTTCTTAATATACAAATAAATAAAAAGATAATTTTTTAGGGCAATACTTGTACAACAACTATTATATATTTATAAATATAAATTTGTTTTTAATTATGTTTATCGTAGGGTTGTTGTCAAGTAAACAAGAAGCTTTAGAAATAAAATATATTGCAAAAGTATGCGAAATTGAAGACAGAATCCATTTTGTAGTTAGAATGCAAAAAATAAAGGAAATGTTAAAAGAAGAAAAGAAAGAATAAAAATAGTAAATTTTTTTAAAGTAAAGTGTTATTAAACAAATTAAGGTGAATAATATTACCGTTTTAATTATATCATCAACAATAGATTCTGCTAGTAAAAATATGAAAAAAGGTCTTTTAGAAAAATCCTCATGGGATGAAATTGACACATTTAATGGAAATAAAGCCTATAGAAATTCAAATATGAGAGATATAATAATTGTGACAATAAACGATAATAAAATTACACATGAAAATATTGAAAACGAGGTAAAAGAAAAATTAAAAATTAATCCTAAAGTTGCTATTTTTTTATCCCGTCACAGAAGCAAAACTGGAGAACCAACTTTAACAACTCATCCTATTGGTAATTTTACAGAAGCTCTTTTTGGAGGTAAAGAAAAAACTTTATCAAAATCATCTCCGAAGTTAATGACACAATTATTAAGAATTATGAAAAAAAATGCTGATAAAAATAAACTTTATCATAAATTATGTTTTGAAGTAACACATCATGGTCCTTACATGTCAATACCTACATTTTATGTTGAAGTAGGTAGTACCGAAGAGGAATGGATAAAACAAAAACCTGCAAATATTTTAGCAGAATCATTATTACAACTTCTGGAAAAATATCATTACGAAGATGATTTTAAAGAGGATATTCCTGTCTTAGTTGGTATTGGAGGAGGTCATTATGCACCAAGATTTACAGATGTTGCTTTAGAAAAAAAAATTGCTTTTGGTCATATGATCCCTAACTATCAGATAAAAAAAGGTGTAATTAATGAGGAAATGATTGAAAAAACAATAAAAGCCACTCCAAATTTTAATGGGGTATATATTCATAGAAAATCTATGAAAAAATCAGAAGTAACAACCTTAAAAAATTGGTTTAAAGGAAAAGACATTAAAGTTTTTTCAAGTTTAGAATTACCAACTTTCTGATTTAATTGTCTTTTTTGCAAGAATATGAGATTGTCTCAATGGTTCTGGTATCTTAAATTTACTTAATTTTTTTACAATTTTTTTTGTTGTCTCAAAAGAAATTTTGTTACCAGGGGAAACATATATTGGTCTTTTAATTTTATCAGATGAGAAATGAGTAAAACCTTTTTTTATATTATCAATATAAACGTCATTTCCTCTGATATTTCCAATTAATAGTCTTTTTACTATACCGATACTTGGTTTATCCAAAGTAATTCCAGCTTGAGAAGCAAGACCAATTCCGTATGGATGTAATATACCATTGCCATCAAACATAAAAACAGTTGGTTCAAATTTTAAAATATTTACAAGCTCACGTATTATTGGGAATTCTCTATAGTACAAATAAGTTGAGATATATGGAAAGTTTGTCTCCCATGAAATAGTCTTTTTTTCAATTATTTCTTTTGTTTTAAAATCAATTATAACACATGCACCACATGCATGTTTAAACTCATTATTAGGATAAGCAACGTCAATTCCTGCAACTGTTTCTATTTTTTTGAAACTATCATTGAGTTTTACTTTTTTACTAAATTTAATTTGTTCTTCTCTTAGCGTTTTTAAGGGAAACTCTGTTCTGAAATCTTTATAAAAAACAGTTTCAAAATCAATAATTTTTCCATTTTCTACTTCTATATTTACCTCATTTAACCTTCGAATTTTATCATCGATTCCCAATCCAAAACCACCGATTTTGCCATTAGAATTGACAATTTTATAACAAGGCATAGTATCAGCATCAGGATTTTGGTTCATCATTCTCCCAACTGCTCTTGCAGCAATTTTATCACCAAGAGCTTCTGCAACTGCTCCATAAGAAGAAACTTTTCCATCAGGTATTTGTCTAACAAGACCATACGTATAATCAAAAAGATTCATAAATGAAAATAGGATTCGCACAATTAATAATTTTCTCTAGGATATGAACAAAGATGAACAAAATAAAGTTCTTGGGGACTGCTGGTGGACGTTTTGTTGTATCAAGACAATTGAGAAATTCTGGAGGAATTTGGATATCAATTGATGATACAAATTTAATACTTGATCCTGGTCCAGGTTCTCTTGTAAGAATTTTGTCAAGTAAACCTAAGCTAAATCCAAGGAATTTAGACGGAATTATATTATCTCATAGGCATCTTGATCATGCAAATGACGTAAATATTCTAATTGAAGCAATGACAAATGGAGGATGGGATAAAAAGGGAGTTCTTTTTGCACCAAAGGAAGCTCTTGAAGATGATCCTGTTGTATTTAATTATATTAGAGATTATTTAGAAAAAATTGAAATTCTAAAAGAAAAAAAAAGTTATAAAATAGGAAATATTTCATTTGATACTCCAATAAAAAATATACATCATGGAGTTGAAGGTTACAGTTTTAATTTATACGGGAAAAAAGCAACAATATCTATTATCACAGATACAAAATATTTTAAAGATTTAGAAGCTAAATATAAAGGAGATATATTAATTCTCAATGTTGTTTTTTATAATAATAAAAAAAATTTTCAACATTTTGATATAGCTGATGCTGAAAAAATTATTGCTACAAATAAACCAAAACTAACAGTATTGACCCATTTTGGAATGACCATTTTAAGAAAAAGACCATGGGAAATTGCTGAAAAAATATCAAATGATCTCGGAGTAAAAGTTTATGCTGCAAGAGATGGGTTGGAAATTGATTTAGATAATATATAAATAGATATTTTAAAAGATATATTTTTGTATATTAATTTTATAAATTAATATCATACTCTTTTACGATAATTGCCCTTCCACCAACTTTAACAGTATTATTATTAATTTCTACATAAACTCTTCCTGGTCTATTTATTATGTCACCTTGTTCACAGATTAAATTAGTTTCTTGAATTATATTATTTTTTAGTAAATAATAACACACTGCACCATTAGCAGTCCCTGTAACAGGATCCTCGTTAATGCCATATAAAGGAGCGAAATTTCTCGCATGATAAATAGATCTGGACTCAATAGTATCAAAGGAAAATAGATGAAAACTACCAACATTTAATTTTTTACAGCTTTTTTCAATTTTTATAAAATTAGGTTTTATAGATTTTAAAATTTTATAATTTTTTATGCATATTGGTAGGGTAAATAAGCCAGTTGAAACAATTTGATTGGGGAGAGAATTGTCAATGTCATTTTTTGATATTTTAAGAGATTCAGCTATCTCAGATATATTAATTTGTATATCTTTTAATAAGGGTTTTCCCTGAGTCATCATTACTCTCTCAACTTTATCTTCCAAAAAAATTATTTCAACAGGTAATATACCTGCGTTTGTTTCTTGGGTTACTGTTGTATTACCCACAAATTTTTTTTCTACACCCATTGTAAAAAAAGTTGCAATTGTTGCATGGCCACATAAATCGACTTCCTTTTCTGGGGAAAAAAATCTTATTTTAAAGTCTGCCTTTTTACTTTGAAAAATAAAAGCAGTCTCAGAAACTTTTAAAAATTTTGTAACAAAAGCCATCTGTTTCTCTGTTAATTGTGGTGAATTTATCACGACCCCTGCAGGATTACCTCCAACAACTGAATCTGTAAAAGCATTCACTTTCTTTGCTAAAAAATTCATTGATATGCAACCGTATTAATTTCACTTTCATTTAATAAGCTTATTATTTCATAGTCAGAAACCTGACCTTTTTCTTTTGATTTTACATAATTCATTAATTTACTTATATTAAAATCATCTGTTTCTATATTCATTTCTTTAAGCTTATGTTTAATCGTATTAATACCCGCCATTTTATCTAGAACAAAATTTCGTTTTTTTCCAACAATTTCTGCTGGAATAATCTCATAAAAACTAGGATCGTTTAAGACAGCTGCAACATGAAGACCAGCATTGTGATAAAAAGCATTATCACCTACAATAGGGAAATTTTGTGGAATATTGATACCTGATGCATGTGAAACATATTGGGATATTTGAGGTAACATATCCAATTTCCATCTATTTTTTATATCATAAGCACAATGAAGAGCTACACAAATTTCCGATAATGGGGCAATACCAACTCTCTCCCCTAAACCATTGACTGATACATCGATAGTTGTTGCACCTGCTTCATAAGCAGCAAGTGAATTTGCTGTTGCAAGACCCAAATCATTATGACAATGAACATTAAATTTTGCATTCAAATCTGATTTTAATTTCTTAAATAAATCATATATCTTTTTTGGTGTCATTGCTCCTACAGTGTCAGCTATACTAATTCTATCAGCTCCAGCTTTAATTGATGCTTTTGAAATTTTTAACAAAGAAGAATATTCAGTTCTGACGGCATCTTCAGGTGTATATCTTACTTTTAATCCATGAGATTTTGCATATTCAATAGATTTTGTCACAAGGTCTATTGCTTTTTCCAAATTTGATCTGAATTGATTTTCAAGTCGTTTATTTGAAACACAAAAAAATATTCCAACCCAATCAACGACACAAGACCTAGCAGTATCAATATCTTCATTTATGGCTCTACAATGAGCAAGAATTTCAGCATTAAATCCTTGATTAGATATTTCTTTTACTGCTTTAAAAATATCTTTGCTTACCCTAGGATGACCTGCTTCAATTATATCTATTCCAAAATCATCAAGGAAATTTGCTATCTTTAATTTTTCTTCAATATTAAAAGTAACTCCAGGAGTTTGTTCTCCTTCTCTTAAAGTTGAATCAAGTATTTGTATCATTTTATATCTCATTTTATTCTTCAGATGGTCCTAGGTGTAAACCAATTATGTTAACTCCTTCAATTTCTAATTCCGTTCCACATAATGGACAATCAATAACAATTGGATTAATAGTTTCATTAATATCAATTCTAGTTCCACATTCTACACACATTTTCATAATATCGTGATTATAAAAACAAAAAATTATATAAATACTTAATGTGATTATAATCACAATAAATTGGGTGTTTGTGATGGTGACAGTTAGCAATATTGTTCAAAAAATAGTAGACAATAATGTTTTGTTACAAGAAGCAATGAGTAGAAATATTTTATCTTTTGCAGGCCTTTCAAAACAAATACAACCTGAAATAGAAGAAGAACTTGGAAGAACAATTAAAAAACATACAATTGAAATGGCTTTAAGAAGATATTCTGAACAATTAAAAGTAAAACATAAAAAAATATCATTTGACTATTCATCAGATATAATTATGAAAACACAAATTTGTGACATTTCAGTATTAAGATCACCAACCCTAATTAGTAAATTAAAGAACCTTTACGATATAATCAATTTCGAAAGGGGAGATAGTCTAAATATAATTCAAGGAAATAACGAGGTTAGTATTGTAACAAATGAGCGATATAAAGAAAAATTTATCAAGGTTTTAGATAAAGAAAAGATAATAAATATTGAAGAAAATCTAGTATCATTAACATTAACCTACTCGAAAGATTTTTTATATACTCCTGGAATAATTTTTAATGTAACAAGAAATATTTCTTGGGAAAACATAAATATTTTTGAAATTGTATCTACAAATACTGAACTTACTTTAATAATTCATAAAAAAGATGCAATGAAGGGATACAAAGCATTGGAAAAATTGATTCAACCATAAAAAATTATCTTTTATGATTCCATTTTTTTGTTGAAAACAATTGTGTTTCAAACTCTTTAGTAAGTTCAATTTCTTCATTAGTAAGATTACCTTCAATAAGTTCTATATTAAACTCTTTTTCAAAACCCATTTTCATAGCTTCAGCGGCTTTTAAAAAATGAATATCTTTTTTCAAAATTGTATTTATAGATGTAACTCTTTGTTTTACATCTTTAATTAATTTATCTTTTATTTTTTCATTTGGAACCTTTAATAGTGAAAACATCCTGTCAACATCTACATCAATCAAAACAGTACCATGTTGTAAAACAGTTTTTTCTTTTCTTGTTTGGGCACTTCCTGAAATCTTTTTTCCATTAGTAATTATATCATTGATAGGTGCATATTGAGACTCAATTCCAAGATAATTTAAACCTTTTATTATTGCTCCACAAATTCTTCCATAGCTATTAATAATGTTTTTTGGTATCTGTGAATGGGTTTCGGGAATAACAATACTATATGTAAGTTCTTTATCATGAAAAACTGCTCCTCCACCAGTAATTCTTCTAACATAATCAATCCCTAAATTATTGCAAACCGACAAATCAACTTCTTCTTCCAGACTTTGAAAATAACCTATAGAAATTGCTGGAGGAGACCAAGTAAAAAATCTGACTGTTGGAGGGACCTTTTTTTCTTGACTGGTTACTATAACTGCTCTATCAATTGCCATATTAGTATAAGCAGAATTATCTTCTGTTATTAACATACGCCATTTTTCTTTCAACTAAAACACCTTAAAATTCCTTCAGTAAGACCTTCAGCATTAAGTCCAATAAATTCAATTTTGTTTTTTATAATAACTGTGTTTATTTTATCAAATATATCATTTCTAATTAATGATGTGTTTACTAGTTCATTTTCTAATATATCTATTGCTTCTTCAGGATAAGCAAAAAAATCACCGGTAATATTAATATTTTTTATAAGTTTTTTATTTTCGTCAAACTCAAGAAATATTTTTAGGAGCTTTCCATTTGGTATTTTATAAACTGATTTAGATTGCATTTTAATAAGGGAATTATTATTCCTTTATAAATCTCATCATTAAATAAATCAGTTCAATGCTTTTTCTGCATGATACGAACTTCTGACCAGAGGACCAGACTCAACATGTTTAAATCCCATTTTTAAACCTATTTCTTTAAATTCTTCAAATTCTCTAGGTGTATAATATTTTTTTATATCTGCATGTTTTTTTGTTGGTTGGAGATATTGACCTATAGTTAAAAAATCAACCTCTGCATTTATCAAATCATCCATTGTTTTTAAGATTTGGTTTTTATTTTCTCCAATACCAATCATAAAACCAGATTTTGTTTTAATTTTTCTATTTCTTTTTTTAATATTTTTTAACAAAGTAATACTATTTTCATAATTTCCTTCTGGTCTGATTTCTAGAAATAGTTCTTTAACAACTTCAATATTATGATTAATTACATCAGGTTTTGAATAAATAATATCATTTAAAGATTCCATATTTCCTTTAAAATCTGGAATTAGGACTTCTATCTTACAATTATTGTTTAAATTTTTTATTTCATTGATTGTTTCACAAAAAACTGATGCTCCACCATCTTCTAAATCATCTCTTGTAACAGAAGTAATTACTACATATTTTAGAGCTAATTGTTTAACACTTTCTGCTACCTTTTTAGGCTCATTCTCATTCAAAGGTTTTGGAACTCCATGCGTAACGTTACAATATCCACAGTTTCGGGTGCAGATATCCCCTAAAATTAAAAAAACCGCAGTTCCATTGTTAAAACATTCAGCAATATTTGGGCATTTTGCTTCCTCACAAATTGTATGAAGTTTTGCATTTTTTAGTAAAGATTTCATTTTAACATAATTTTTTCCACCAGCAATTTTAACCTTTAACCAATCTGGATGTCGTCGCATAATGTTATACACCCATAGTTACTCTTAATATATCCCTTAAACCCGGAGAAAAACCTAATATAAGAATTCCTATCTTTAACAGATTTACCAGAGTCAAATGGTTTTTAAGTTCCTTCTTATATAAAACATCAAAGACATAGATAACAACTATTATTATAATAAATTTGACTATTGGAAATAAAGGTCCCCATATTTCAAGTAGGAGATTTGAAGCAGGATGTTTCTCAACATAATTTAATCCCATAGAAAAAGGATCTTTTATACTAATATAACTTGTTATACCATCAATTAAATGTCCAGATAGCATTGCAAGGTTCAAAGGATTTTTATAAACTACAAATTTTTCTCGATTTTTAAATATATTAGCAATCAAATAGACTAATCCAACAATTAGAAATACCAATCCTAAAACAATCAAAAAGACATCAAAACGGACTCCAGTACTATAGCTCCATTGATCACCTAGAATCCAAATTGAAATATAATAAAGAGAAGGAATTAAAAAAATAAGTCCCCCTAAAAAGATTACTCTATTAACAGTTAAATTAAGATTTTTAAAATTTTTTTCAATATAGTAACCAAGTAATAAGAAAAAAATTGCATAAACTGCAATTTGAAGGTAAATTAATGGTGAAATAAACCAATATACAACAGGTTCATTGAAAAATAATGAATCTTCTAAAACTCTACTAATTGGTCCAAATAATATATAAGGCATTAATGCTAGGGCAAATTTCCAATCGACAACGATTTTTAGTCTTTTTAAAAGCCTATAAATAGCATATAAGGCAAAAACTAGAATAATCCCATAAGTTAGCTCCGCGAGTACTGTATAGCCTTCATGAGCCTCTATGCCATTATGATAAGCAGGAGCTCCTGATGCATCAGCTACAACTGGACCCCAATAATGCTCCCAAATCCATTGATCATAAAAAATTGATGGCATTAATACAATACCTGCAATTATTACAATAATTATAAATAAAATTAAACCAAGAATAAATGTTGTAGGATTTTTTTTGAACAGTTCAATTATTTTCATATTTCTTTGCATGAAAGGAAAAGATAATATATTAAACCCGTGGTTTCGGGATATATAATGGAAAGATTCACAAAATCAAAAACCATGGTATTTCCAAGGGAAATTATTGTTGGTCATAATACAACATCTCAAATCGCTGAGCTATGCAATAGAATTGGTAGAGGGAATTCTGTTCTAATTGTAGCTGATAAAAAAACAAAAAAATTATCTGGAGATGACATTTTTAAAATCCTAAAAAAAGCAAATTATGAAGTAAAAATTAGAATGGTTTCAAAAGCAACTGTTAATGAAGTAAATCGACTTATTAATTATGCTAATAAAAACAATACCGAGATAATGATGGGAGTAGGTGGCGGGAGTGTTATTGATGTAACAAAACTCGCAGCTTATGAACTAAAAAAACCTTTTATTAGTATTCCCACTTCAGCTGCTCATGATGGAATTGCTTCTCCACGAGCTTCACTCAAACATAGTAAAGGATCTGTTTCAAAAACAGCTGAATCGCCTTTAGCAATACTTGCTGACACAAAAGTTATTATGAAAGCACCATATAGAATGCTTGCATCTGGTTGTGCGGATGTTATTTCAAATATTTCAGCAGTAATGGACTGGGAGCTTGCCTATAGACTAAAAGGTGAAGAATTTAGTAGTCATGCGGCAGTACTAGCAAAAGCTGGGGCCCAGCTCCTTCTAGATAATGCTGATGATATAAGACCAGATTCAGAAGAATCTGCTTGGCTTGCTGTGAAAGCAATGATAGATCATCTTGGTCCAGGTATAATGTTAAAAGGAAAAAAATACAAAAGACCTATGCATGGAGAACAATGTGGTTTAGGTGCGATAATGATGGTTTATTTACACGGGGGAGACTGGGAAAAAATCCGAAATTCCTTGAAAAAGATTGGTGCTCCGACCACATCAGAAGAAATTGGTATTTCAAAGAAAAAAATTGTTGAAGCATTAGTTAGAGCTCAAGAAATTAGGCCTGAAAGATATACAATACTTGGTGAAACTGGTTTAACAAAAGATGCTGCAAAAAGACTTGCAAAAATAACTGGAGTTATTTAAAGATGGCACTTGTTACTTTAATAGGAGAAAAATTGGCAAAAGTTGAAAATATATTTACATATATTGGACCAAATAACGAATGTAGGAATTGTAAATTAAAAACGGTATGTTTTAATTTAAAGACTGGTAGGAATTATAAAATAACTAATATTAGAGATAAACGTCATAATTGTAATGTTCATGAAGGAGTTGTTGTTGTAGTAGAAGTAACTGAAATGCCAATAATTACCTCTGTTGATAATAAATTATTAAAAGGTTCAAAAGTAAAAATAGAAAAAAAAGAATGCAACAACATTGGTTGCGATTATTACGAGATATGTAGCATAGAAATACAAAAAGATAAAGAATACACTATAACAGATTCATTTGAAATTATTGAATGTCCCTTAGGATATGATCTAAAAAAAGCAGAATTATCAGATGAGTAAATTAATGACATTTTATATTATAGATTAAACCATCTTCATTTTTGTAATCATCTGATCCAAAAGTCCCTATCTTATCGCTAATAATTCTTTCCCAAAAGATTTCATTAATTTCAGAATTATTTGTTACTTGGGCAACTCCAATACATATTACAGATGTTCCAGATATTCCACAATTCCAACTTTCGCCGATTATTTTTATCATTTCACCTGATGTATTATTTCCAAAATATATTGTATATCTTGTTTTATGTCCATTTTTAAGGGCTCTTAATCCAGATATTTTTGTGCTTTCATTTATAAAAATACCATAATCAGAAGCTTTTTCAATTGTTTCAAGAGTTTTTTCATTTAGTTCATCTTCACTCATCATAAACAATGTTTTTAAGCTTGTTAAAGTCACATATGCAGGATACACAAATTCATTATTCCTATAAGTATAGGTTATCCATTTTTCTAAACCGAAATGGTTTGAACCACCTTCGCGTTCACCAATATCTTCACTCCACTCAATACCTAAAATTTGTTCTTGGATTATTGCTTCATTTAGTTGATTTGAGCTAAAAAAAACTGTGATGACAATGATAACAATAATAACAATTGCTATTATAGCATATATTTTGCTATCGCTAAATCCCTTTTTAATAGCCACATTGGCTAATATTATCTCGTCTACTTTAAACTAACGAATATCATCAATCAAAAAATAAGTTAAAAATAAGCAAAAATACTTAAGTTATTTTTATTTAAAAGATTTTATCATATCAGATATTTTTTCACGTTTTTCCTTTTCATTAGGAAGTGCAATGGAAGCTCTCCATCTTTTTGTTCCATCAGGTAGTAGATATCCACGTGAAATTGCATAAAATTCTTTTTCACCAACGGGAGTTTTTACCTTCCTTTTTGAAATCTCAATAAAGTTATTTCTTCCAAATTTAACTTCTTTTGACTTTAAAGTCTGAAATTCTACCATTTTCAAATTCCTCCTCTACAGACTTTATTAATAATATATATTATAACTATTTAATATTGTTTATAAGAAGTAATATAGAATATAAAGGAAAAAAATAACAAATTATTTTATTTTTGCCTCTTTCTTTAAAAGATCAGCCTTATCTGTTTTTTCCCAGGTAAAATCAGGATCATCTCTTCCAAAATGACCATATGAAGCAGTTTTTTGAAATATTGGTCTTCTTAAATTAAGGTGACTAATTATATCACTAGGTTTTAGGGGGAATAACTCTCTAACAAGTTTTTCAATTTTTGTTACTGGAATTTTGTTAGTATTAAAACAATCGATATTAATAGACACAGGTTCAGCAACTCCTATAGCATATGCAAGTTGTATTTCACATTTTTCAGCAATACCTGAAGCCACAATATTTTTTGCAATATATCTGGATATATACGCAGCACTTCTATCAACTTTTGTAGGATCTTTTCCGGAGAAAGCTCCTCCACCATGTCTTCCTATACCTCCATAGGTATCGACAATTATTTTTCTACCCGTAAGACCAGCATCTGCATAAGGACCTCCTCTAATAAAAGCACCAGTTGGATTTACATGAAAAATTGTATCCTTATCTATCCATTTTTTACATACAGGTTTTATAACATTATCAATTATGTCTCGTTTAATTTTTTCATAAGATATTCCACCATCATGTTGCGTTGAGACAACAATTGTATCTGCCCTCAAAGGTTTTCCTTTTTCATCATATTCAATAGAAACTTGAGATTTTCCATCAGGTCTTAAATAAGATATTACTTTTTTCTTTCTAATTTCTGATAATCTTTTTGTTAGGCTATGTGCAAGTGAAATTGGAAGAGGCATAAGTTCTTTGGTCTCATTACAAGCATAACCATACATCATACCTTGATCACCCGCTCCCTGCTCTTTATGTAGTCCATCGCCTTCTGATACACCTTGAGATATATCGGGACTCTGTTCAGTTATTTGTACCCAAACAGAGCATGTTTCCCATTCAATCCCATACTCTCCTTTTGTATAACCTATATCCTTAATTGTTGCTCTTACTACTCTAGGTATATCAATATATGCTTGAGTTGTCATCTCACCAAATACCATAACTCCACCATTTTTTGTACCAGTTTCAACTGCAACTCTAGAAAATTTATCCTGATTTAATGCCTCATCAAGAATAGCATCTGAAATTAAATCGCACATTTTGTCTGGATGTCCTTCTGTTACTGATTCTGAACTAATTATAATCTTTCTTTTTTTCATGGTTTCCACCTTAAAAGTATAATTATTTAACCTCCAATTGAAAACATGAAATGAAAACCTAGTTATTAATTTTTTTAGTAAAAAAATTGAAATTATTTGGGTTTTCAGAGAATAATATAAATTTATAAAGGAAAACCTATTTACTAAATCAGTGAGGAGAGTTATACATACATGAAAAAAAAAGTATTAGATGATGTATTAAAATGGTTTAATAACGATATCGAAATTCTAAATAAGGAAATTGATTCAAGAAATGAAACAATTAATACTCTTCAAAGATTAGTAGATGAGTTAAAAGAATACAAAAAACACTCCAATTATAAGGAAAAATTTCAAGAACTTTCTTTAGAATATGAAAAAGAAAAAGAAAGGTTGGTTAAATTACATAGCCATTACAGAAATATCGAAACTGAGTATGACAATCTTCAAAAAAAGGTAAGAGGTTGGGAAGATTGGTTTTACTCAAATAAAGATATATTTGATAGATTACTCTCCTCAGCTCCACCTGCGGCTTTTATGGAATCAGAAGAAGTACCTCCTAAACAACCAAATAAGAGAAAAAAACATAAAAAGAAAAAGAAAAAAAAGGATAAATAGGTAAAAATCTACCAAGATAATTATTATTAAAATTCAATCTAATTCAGTTAAACTTTCAATAAAAGATTCAATGTCCTTTATTGTTAATTCATTTCTTTCAATGATTAGTAACATATCATCATCTAATTCTAATTATGTATAATTTTTTTCTTTTATATTGTTTCTAAGGATTAAAAAAAACATCAATGCTAAAAATAAACTTAATAATTGATGTATTTTTCCTTTTATTATCTTACCTTTTCTTATAAATACTAAAAAAAATAAAAATAATGAGAAAAATATTTAATCATTAAATTTTCGAGTTACCCACATATCTTCTTCAAGTGCATCATATATTGCTTCGTCAGATATATCCTCAATTGTTTGTTTATCCGAAAGAACACTTCTACTCCTCCTATATTTGTCTTTTGCATATTTTAAAATTATATCTTTTCTGATTACCCAATAGTGAGTTCGCCATTCTCTACCATCATATAGAGTTGTTTCTTCTCTTTCAGTAGTAAGCATTCCTTCCTCTTCTAAAATATAAAACAATTGTCTATCTTCAGGATCTAATACATTATCTATCACACGATCTTGAAAACCAAAAATATCCATTACAAATCCTGCGTCTCTACGTGCTTCTTCTATATCAATTCCAACTCTATTTGAAATTGCTTTAGATAAATCTTCAAGTGTAATTATATTCATAAATATATGCCCTCTTCTTGTATCTATTTGAAAATATTTCTTATTATATTTGTGTTACTTATAGTATAAATAGTTTTTGGTTAAATAATTGGAAAAAATACAAAAATAGGTGAAAAAACGGTGAAAATGGCATAAATTTTAAATAGGGTAAGCATGTAAGAGTTATTTAATGATAGAAGAGGATTTTAATAAAAAGTTTCAAGGGGAATGGATTTTATTATTTAATGATGAAATTGTTGATCATAGTAGCAATATAGAAGAAATATTAAAATTAGCAGAAGAAAAATATCCTTCCGATAAATTTCCAAATGACGATATAAAAATTTCAAAAATTCTTGAAGGTACCCCCAGAAGCTATTAGTATTATATAATTTCATTTGAGTTTAAGATTTTCTGACATTTTTTTATTTGATTTTAATGAAAAAATTATATCAAAAATATTATCTTTATCAACTTGTTTACGGTAAATCTTATGCCTGAGTTAAAATTTGTATTTGATTATTTCAAATATCCTGTAATTCCAGTCAGGTTTTATAATGAAAAAAAGGAAACACCGGTAATTGATGCATTATTAGACTCCGGTGGTGATTTTATTGTAATACCAATGCCAATAGCAAAATATCTTGAATTAAAATTAAAAAAAGCAGGTTCTGTTGATACAGCTGG
>SMTZ1_10001371_pt1 | contig 29769 bp, 25 predicted proteins | sample DeeMarSWOR136_30_FD_25667 | JGI IMG/M metagenome (IMG submission 25667) | reverse complement strand
ATTCTTCTCCCTATTCCTCTTCCACCATAATCAGAGATTTTTCGCTCTTTTCTAATATTATCTAAAATAGATGTCATCTTTTTTTCTATTTTATATATAAATGGCAAAGATCCATTTTTAGTTTCGAAGAATTTTATATCATCATCAAGCGGGATATTTTTAACTTTCCATCCTCCTGCAGGTCTAGGATTCCTCTTTTTATTATCGGGATATTTGGGAGCAGGCAACTTTTGTTCTTTCGATTCTGGAATATCAACCTTATGTGGGTCAACAGATTGACGTTTAAATTCTTTTTGAGGTTCATCAGTATGTTTTAAAGGGCCTTCTGTTTCTTTATTGGGTAATAAGATCTTAGTATTTTCATAGGATTCTTTTATTTTTCCATAGACTTCAGCAATCTTAGCTTTAATTTCTTTAGGAGTTAATTCATAATGGAGTGATTGGATTCTGTGTTCGAATACTAAATCCATAGCAACATTTAGATCGTCTTCTGTTATAGTTTTTCTATTATTTAACGCAGCATGTGCTCTAGCACATCTTATAAAAGTAATATCTGCCCTTTGTGAAAATATTTCCAATTCATTTACAATCTTAGATACAAATTCATAGACTGGGCTAGGAATTTGGACTTCTTTTAGGATTTTACGAGCATTAATTATTTTATTTCTTAATTGTTCTTGATCTTTTTCATAATTTTTAATAAATTGCTTCGGATTATCATCAAATTCTATTACTCTTTTAGTTATTTCTGCTCTTAATTCTGAATCTCTTGGTGCTTTTATGGTTACCTCTAATCCAAGGCGATCAGCAATTTGAGGTCTCAAATCTCCTTCTTCAGGATTCATAGATCCGACTAATACGAATCTAGAAGGGTGAGATACAGAAATACCTTCTCTTTCAATAATGTTTACTCCGGATGCGGCAGAATCTAATAAAACATCAACAATGTGATCTTGAAGTAGGTTTATTTCATCAACATATAAAATACCTCGATTTGCTTTTGCTAGTAATCCAGGATGTAAGGCTCTAATCCCTTCTGTTAAAACTTTATCTATTGATAAACTACCGCAAACCATATCTTCTGTCACACCTAATGGGAGATTAACCAATAACATATCTCTATAATCTGTTTCAATTTTTGACTTTTCTTTTTTTTCAATACAATTTTGGCATAAATTATCTATATCTGAATTAGGGTCGCATGAGAATTCACAACCTTTAATAATTTCGATTTGTGGCATTAATTCAACGATCGACCTTACAGCAGTGCTTTTTCCAGTACCTTGTTGGCCGGTTAACAAGATTCCCCCAATTTGAGGATCGATTACATTTAAAACTAATCCCATTTTCATTTTGTCTTGCCCTAGTATCGCTGTAAAAGGGAAGTTTATTTTTTTCATAACTATAATCCTAAATTAAAAATTATGTGTTATTTTTATTTTAAATAATCGTTTACTTAAGCAACAAAAAGCGCAATCAAATAAAAATTTATCAAAATTAAAAATAAGATGAAAATTATTATAAAAATTAAAATTTCTTGGATAGTGCTTTTAATTTTTTATCTAAACCGGTGACGATTTCGTCCCATTTGTGCACACTACTCTCAACTTTAGGAATAAATGTTTCTCTTTCTTTATATTCTAAATAATTCATAAATTCTTTAATGTTTTCAATCTTAATATAAGTTTCTGCCACAAATTTACGAATTTCTTCTGTTTGAGATTTAAGAACTTCAGGGACCCTTTCCTTTTCGCCACGATGAGTTAGTGTGGTTAAATACTCTTCCGTTCCCATTAATAATGCATTAAAGTCATTTATTTTACCATCAATAAATTTGTCATATGTTCCTGGAACATCACTTTTTGGAAAGAAATTAGTTATATCGATAATAAATTTCTGAGTTGAAGCAATTAATTGCTCCATACTATCATATCCTTCAATTTTATAATCTAATACATGATAGGATGCTTCAATTCCTCGGTTAATATCATCTAACCGGAATATTTTAAAACCAGGGTCGTTTTTTAATTGTTTATCTGGATCTCCTTTTTTATCTGCAATCTCAATCTGACGTATTAATCTTGTGGGGTTAAAAACAAGTGAAATTGCTAAGGGATTGTTCTGCTGATAAGAGAGAGTTGTACGAATGTCGATATGGCTCATCATTACTTTAAAACCAGGATGCGAATGCCACCATCCAACTACGAATTCAGGAGGGTCTTTTGAGAAAGCTAAATCATCTATTATATATAAAGATTCATAATCTTCATCAGCCCATTTATATTGATCAATAACTGCGTTTTTATCTAATTCTTGATGCATGATGGGAAAAGCCTCAGAAATAATTACATTTTCTCCATCATTTCTTCCCGTGAAAATCCCACTAACTTCTAACCAATCATCTTTTGGAATACGCGCATTAGCAAATCTAACAGACGCAGCTACAACAGTTAAATAGACATTTTTAGGAATAACGATCATTTTGAAAAAATTGAAAAAATTGTTTTTAATTTATTAATTTGTAAAATACTAATTTTGATATTTATGTGTTTTTAATCACAAAACACTAACTATAACATTCGTTATTCTATTGATTCTTCAAGGGCTGTTCTAACTGAAAAAATTTTTTAATTTTATATCCATTATTACAAAAAATAAGAAATAATTTAAATTCATAATTTATCATTATAATATTACTCTAATCATAGAAAAAATTTTGAAAAAGTGATTTAAATTGGCTGAAATTGGTTTTGTGCCCCTTTCTTCCCAACTTGGGGTAGCTGGAACAAGCTATAGAATTCAGTTGGGTGAAATTAATGAGAAATGGGCAGTACGCCTATTAAAAGGAAAAGATGTAATTGAGTCGTATATTTTTAAAGATGAGGATATCCAAGGTGACTTTCCAAACCAAAATGTTATTGTGGGATGGGTTCTTAGGACTGTAGCAATTCCTAATATCAATCCACATCAAATAATGAAAACAACTCAAGCTCTTGTTAAACAAGCAATAAAAAATAAAGAAGAAAAGAAGATAAAACCAGCAGTTTCGGAAGCAAAAGAAGTTGAATTAATAAACGTTCCTGAAAGTGAATTAAGAAGACCCCAGGCTCAAGGATGGTTAAAACCAGAAGTAAAAAAGACGCAAGAGGAGCTTGAAGAAGAACGAAGACAAGCTTTTAAGGCGACAGTAATGGCAAGAAAGGCAGAAACGCAAACTTCAGCTTCAACTATTAAAACAAAAAGACAGTTACCCTCCATCCCTAAAGAAGGAATCATCGAGGAATCTCAAGCGAGTTCAGATGGCGAATTTTGCCCTTTTTGTGGTAAAGATTTAAACTGGAAATACTGCCCTTATTGCGGGAATAAATAAACTATATATATATTATTAATTAATTATATCTAAATCTAACAAATTTGTGATCAACTTTGACCTCTGAGAAAAGTGTAATTATTAAACCCGATGCGTATTATAAGATGCTCCTCCATGTCCTTCGGTTTGGTAATAAAGCAAGAGATCGTAGACAATTTAAAGAATGTATGGGCATTCTTATAGGGCATTTGGAGGGTGAACCTGATAAGAAAGGAATAAAAGATATAATAATTGAAGATGCTGTTCCTATTTCCCATGGTGGTGCAATAGAAGTTGCTTTTGCTCCAGAAGATTATGTTACATTTTCTATGGTTGATGCGAATTATGCAGAAAAAGGTTGGTTTAGCTGTGGGTGGTATCATAGTCACCCCGGTCTTGAAATTTTCTTTTCTAGCACAGACATAAGAAATCAGCTTGGTTGGCAAACTCCAAATCCGAGTGCTGTTGGTATTGTTTTTGATCACACCTATTTAGAAAAACCAGGAGATTTAGGTTTTCGTACTTTTAGATTAGATAATCCCAATAAAGGTCAGATGTCAGGTTATCATGAAGTAAAAACCTCTGTAGAAGCACCAAACAATGTCGATTATTATCTAAAATTAATAGAATTGATAAATTCTATTCACTCTAAAGAAACACCAATATTAGAAATTAATGAAATGCCAGATTTATTTGGAGACATAGCATTTCCAAGTGAAAACCAAATTCATGCGAGGAAACCAGAATTAGACTATAATTTGATCTTTGATGATTTAAAAACTGGTTTAACAGAATTTCTAGAGTTATCTCTCAAGCCCATGTTCTTAATTTTTAATAATTGGAGTGATAATATGATAAGAACTACAGTAGAGAATAATCTGCAAATGAGAAGAGATATTATTAAAATAAAAGATGCTCTCAGTGAAGGAATTTCAGGTTTACAAAAAGATTTTAAATTTTTATTAGGAGAAAAATTAAATGAACTAGATATGTACATTGATGATAAATTTGAAGAATTTGACTCAAATCAGGAATATCTTAGGAATTCTTTTAATCAAGTTAAAATAGACCTTGAAGAACAATTTAATATATTATTTGAGCAAAAACTGAAGGATATTATGCTACAAATGCTCAACTCAATTAATAATCACTTAGCTAAATTAACAGAAATAAATGAAAAAGGTTTAGCAACTTCTGAAAGATTAGATGAAAACATGAAAACTGTTCAAGATTTAACAGAGAGCATTAATTCAATGGAAAATTCAACTTTCAATATTTTAAACAAGAAAATTGAAGACTTATCCGAACTATTTACTAAAAATCTTAACAAACTTATTGGTAATTTCATTAATCTTAGTAAAGATTCTAAAAGTTTTCTTTCAGATTTAAAAGCAGCTATAATATTATTAGAAAGTACAAAGACCCCAATAGAAAATAAACTTGATACCCTTGAAGTTGAAAATAAAACTCTTCAAAAAAGTATTGCTGATTTGAAAAAACAAAATGAAGAGTTGCTAAAGAAAATAGATATAAATGAAAAAGGAGTAGAATAACTAAAATGACTGAACACAATACATTTAATAGATCTAATGAAGAAACGGTTTTCATTAAAAAAGAAGCATTCAGAAATATGATAACTCATGTTTTACGCTTTGGTAGTGAAGTATTAGAGAATAGTGTCGAAGTAATGGGTGTTTGCTTAGGGAAAATTGACTCTATGGATGGAAAAGTAATTATTGATAATGCTATTCCTGTTATGCATGGTCCAGTGGTGTCTATAGGCTTTTCTAAAAAAGACATTGAATTATTTCAACAAATAGAAAATCAATACAAAAAAACTATTGTAGGATGGTATACCTCTAGACCTGGTTGGGGATTAGATTTTACAGAAATCATAATTGCAAATCATCAATATTTCCAAAATGAAAAGTTCCCTCAAGGGTTTTGTCTAATTTTTGATCATACATTAATGGGTTTAGATGGAAATTTTGGTTTTGAAATATATCGATTAGATGATTATATCAAAACTGATAAATATTCTACTGTTTCCTATGAAATTGAAATTCCCTCTACATTAGAATATTTCAAATGGATTCAAAAATTTATGGAGGATTTTCAAAAAAAAAACCCAATATTAATAAAAGAAATTAATGAAATTATTGAAAAAACTCCAGAAAATTTGCAGGAAATTCCAGCTTCTGAAATATCAGAAGAAATTGAAGGAGTATCAGAAAAATATCCTGAAATAACTTCTATTCTATCTGGTTTCAAACGAGGTTCAGAAAGATTCTCAGACTCATTTATGAATACATTTCAAAAACAAATAGGAAACTGGATTAATGAAATAGAGCAAGGAGGTTTACGTGGTACTGAATATATTGTTAAAGCGGTAGAGAAAATGAAACAGGCATTAATCGCAGGACTTTTTAAGATGAGTGGTTGGTTTAAAAAGACATTAAACGAATCCATGAATGAAACTAAAAATTCTATTTATAAATATATAGATAAAAGAATAGCTAGTAATAAACAACTTACAGAAGGAATCTTAGAGTCGAAACAAAATCTCGTCAATAATTTAAATCGGCTCATTGAAAAAAAAGTAAAGAATATAGAATTAGAAATAGAGGGTTTAAATAACACAAGAACTCAAAGGTTAGAAGAAACTACACAACTCAACTCTGAAATGGAAGAAAAAATAAATAAGTTAGGAAAGAATTTATCTACAATTTATAACCAGGTAACACTATTCACTCAAGAGATCGATAATAAAGTAGCGACATCGCTAGAACCCTTAAAAACAAATACTGATGAAAAAATTAAAAAAATGAGTGAAGAATTAGAACCTTTCAAGAAGAACTACTCGGAAATAAGGATTTTGCTTGAAAAACTCCAAAAAGTCATAACTGAATTTCGGAATTTAACTTGAAATTCATTTTAAAAGAATCGCAAGTTAGAAACTTTTGAAATATGTAATTTATATTTGGGAATATTTGTATGTAGTCTCTTTAATTCATTTAATTTAGCTAATTTGCTTAAAATCCGTCCTATTTTATCAACTTTAATATCTACGCCAAATGATTCTTTTAACACGCTATTGATTTTATAAGACGAGAGGATAACAACATTTGAGATATTTTTTTCGCAAAGTAACTCTATAGCTCTTCTGATTAACATAATAAGAGTTTCTCTGCTTTGGTTTTGACTTATATCCATTTTTATGACATAGTATTAAAATATCTATATTTAATTGTTATACTTGAAAGTTTTTAAAATTTACATTAAAAAATTATATCGTTTTTTTCTGTTTTTTCAATTCATTAGGATATATATATTTCAATTAGCTTTATATGAAAAAAAAAAACTTAATAATATAATGTCTGGTAAGCAATCAAGTTCTAGTTCTTCAAAAAAGTCAAATGAATCTAACATTAAAGCTAAAAAAAAAAAGAGAAATTTAAACCGCTAAAATTACCAAAAATTTTAAAATCGGGGAAAATAGTGGTAAAAAATAAATTTAAAGACTTTATTTTAAAAAAAAGAGAAAAGTTCGGTAGTTTAAAATCCAAAATTAAAACTGGTTTTTATGATAAAATTATCCATCAAGAGGTTTATATCGATGGAAAGGAGCCAAAATCTTATTCTTATGAAAAAAAATTTTGGGGATTATATGGAATCTTTATTTTTTATTCTCTATTGCTAATTACAGCAATTAATCTTCCAGAAAAAGGATGGATTCAATTCTTAATGTTTGGGAACACCTTTGCGTTTTCAAACACTATTGTTGCCTTTTTATTAGTATTATCCTTTTTATTTAGTATAGATAAATTAAGGATATTTATTTTTGAAAAAAAATCTGCAATTAAGCAACTGATATTATATGTTTGTCTCATAGCATTACTTTATACTTTTTTTCTATATATTGGAACTAGTATCAACTTTATGAACTATTTATTAACACTAGCAATGATTTGGTTAATTTTGTTAAGTAGTCGGTTTTATATTTATTCGAGGAAATTTGCGACAAAAATAGAAGCAAGATTTATTAAAAGGTATTCAATATTAAGAAATTTTTTCGCAATGATAATTCCATTTTTTATATTGGGAGTGCTTGTTGTATTATCATTGTTTTATAGGAGTTTCTTAGTATGGTTATCTTTGGATATTTTTGGAAATGTTGATCCAAGCAATGGTGTTCAGGTATTTAATCTCCAAATGCGACAAGTAATGCCCTTAATATATTTCAGTTTAGTGATGACATTAATGTTCATCATTTTTGAATATGTATTTTCAAGAAGCCGAGCAGAAACTAAAAGAGCGGGAACTTTTGATAATTTTACTTTTTCTTTGATTGTTTTTTTTATCTTTTTTTTTCAAATAATGCAAATAAGTATTTATATGATGCTTCAAGACACTACAATTGAAGCTTTTAAATCAACGATTGGAGCAACGAGTTCAGCTATTTCATACGTTTTTATTTTCGAGTTTATTGTTTCTTTGTACTTTTTATATCGAATTGTTCGGAAGCTAGGTAGAAGTCTAGGTTGGCAAATTCTTTTCTTCAAGAAGGATGGCTTGATATTATTCTGCTTAGCATGTGTATTTGCTCAAACATTATCACGCTTTATTCTCTCTCCAGATATTCGAATACATAATCAGATAGTATCTGATATTGGAGTATTTTTAATGGCTGATAAATACATTATATCTGTGCTAATGATTTTCTTTTTGGGTAGCACATTGTTACTCTATTATCTTAAGCCTCAAGAAACCTCAATGTTTATGAGGTTGCAGAAAGAAACGGTAATGGAAGAGGAAAGAAGCATGGATCGAGTATATAAAATAATAAAGGGAGAGTACATTAGAATAGGTAAAGCTTTTCCTCTTGAAAATATTGAAAGGGAATTAATAAAAGCAACTCAATTATCAAAAAATGATGTATATACACTCTTAGAACAATTAGCTAGAAAAGATATGAATATAGTAATAATAGAAGAAAAAAATGAATTTGGCAAACTTATTAAAATGATAGATTTTGTATCTGTCACTGAGCGGTTTGAGAAAAAGGGAGTGGCTAAACAAAAAGCTAGAAGATATTTAAGTGAAAGATTGTATGAGACAGCTATAAAAAAGAAAAGTAAGAAAAGTAGATTAGGTGAGGGTTTTGGAACTGAAAAACCCACAGATAGTCTAATTTCCTCACTTACCACCAATTATGCTAAAAAACAAAGAGATAAAGAATTACACCAAAAGCAAATAAAAAGTACTCAAATAACTTTTACCAAGACAAATCTTTCTGAAGATTTGAAAAATCAAATTAAGGAAATTATAAGAAGTGAGTATATTTATCGGATTGAAAATCCAGAAAAATTTGTTGAAGTGTCTTTTCCCATATCTGAAATTACAAGCCAAATAGAGAGAAAATTAAAAATTAATCCCGGAGAATTCTATATTCTTTTAAAGGAATTAATTAGTAAAGACATAGAACTATCTCTAATTGATAATCCTGAAGAACCTGAAGATAAAAAAATTAAATTCTTGCCTTTTATTGATGAGGCTATGTGTTACTCATTATCAAGCTTTAGACCAAAAGAATATTCCAATTTTAGAATTTCTATTATCAAAAGCTTTATGAAATCTCTAAAAGCGAAGAAAGAAAAAAAAATACTCTACAAATTAAAAAAAGAGATCATTGGTCAATCAGAAAGTCAAATCTCTTGGATTAATTTACTAGATACATTATATCGAAATTATACAGTATACACCGAACAAATTAATAAAATTCCAGATACACAGAAGTTTTTAAAAAAGTTAGATAAATGGAAAGAAGTATTTTAAAGAAACTGATAAGTTAAAATTTACAAAACTCCTTTATCTTTTTAAATTTAGTTTTTTGTAAGATATTAGGTGTCTTATTCAATTAATTAAAATTAAAAATTAAAGATTAGATAATTTTAGAAAACTTTTTACTTTCAATTAATTAAAAAAATAGTTTTATTTAAAATATGACAAGATTGTCAACTTTCAACTTTAATAAAACACCTTTGAAGATCTTTTCAGGATTATCTTCCTTTCAAATACTCGCTATGTTTAGGAGAGGTCTTTTTTACACTTATTTATCATTATATATGAAAGAATTCTTAAATTTATCCGTTTTTGAAACCACTTTATACGCTACCCTTCCTATGGTAATGAGCATTCTTTTTCAAAATTTAGTATGGGGACCTATTAGTGATAAAATTCAACGTCGAAGGGCATTGATAATCTTAGGTGAAATTTTGGCTGGAATTGGGACTTTGATTGTCTGGTTCATTCATTTTTTATTAGCAAGTGCTCATATAGCTGGATATGTTATTAATATTGGAGGTATTGTGTATAGCTGCCTGTATATTTCTGGTTATGTTATAATTATAGGACTCAGTGTTGTAGAAATGTTTTGGTCAATGTCAAATATTGGGTGGAGTGCATTAATTAGTGATTTATATCCTTCTGAAAAAAGGAGCAAAATAATGGGCCAATTAACCGGTCTTGGAGGAATGGGACGCATTTTTGGAATATTTATAGGTGGAATATTATATGACAATGGATTTGGGTTTAGAAATGGACCATTATTTATCGTAGCATCTTCATTTATGTTTGCTTCTACAATTCCAATGTTAATATTCAGTCCAGAGGGAGGGATTGATAAAGAAAACAAAGAAGAATTTGAAATTTCAGAATCAAATGATAGTAATAATCAAAAGAGTATTATAGTTTTTGTTATATTTATAATTGCACTTGCCGCAATAAATTTTGGGAGGAATTCTATTGCTATTCCTTATTCTCAGTATCTTAGTTTAGAATCAGGGTTTAATGTAGATAGTATAATGCTTAGTTTTATTACAAATTCACGTTCAATAGCAACCTTAATAATAGGGTTTACTGCTGGAACACTAAGTAAAAGATTTGGTCATTCGAAGACTCTAATAATTGGAACCTCAATAGGGATTATTGCTTTGATAATTACAGCAACAACATCATATTTAACTGTTATTTTTATAGGAAGCTTTTTAATTGGTGCTGCAGAGGTTTTAATTTATGCTTCTTCATATGCTATTGCCTCACTTTTAATACCCTCAAGAATGCGCGCAAAATTATTTGCAGTATATAATACTACCTTCTTTTTATCATGGGGGATGGCGGGTACCTTAATTTCAGGACCTATTATCGATATTTTGATTAGAGAAGGAAAAAGTGAGATTTTTGCTTATCAAATAGGATTTGTTATTGCAGCAGTAATTTGCCTTATAGGTCTTTTAATATTTATATGTTTAGAAATATGGATAGAAATCCAAAAATCAATAAGTTTAAAAGAAAAATAAAAGTTAATAATTAATTTTTACAACATTCTTCACATTTCAGTTCACTTAAAGGAAGATATCCACAATTTGGACCCATATAACACTCAAATCGGTTCATTTCTTCATTATAAATCATATCTTCTGAACAACACTTTGGGATAGTATCTATTACTTTACCACATCCACTGCATTTATATAAACCCATTTATCAATTCACCTTTCTCATAAATTATTATTCAATTATTTTCATCGGTTTACCATGATGCTTTGGGATTGGTTGAGCCCCACAGGATGCCCCCATCCAACAAACTAATTGATTACCTTCTTTATGCATTGGTTTTCCGCAATGCATTGGAAGTTCTTGTTCGATTCCACATTCTAAACATTTTAATTTACCCATTTTTTTATCATCCTCATTTTTTTGTATATTTTGATTTTTTTCTTCTTTTTTATGATCATTATTAGAACTTTTCATTTGCATTAATTTTGGATCCATTGCATCATAATTTTTGAATTTCTCAGGATCCTTTTTGAAGTGAGCTTCACAATTTGGATTACAGAAGTGATAAATCTTATCTTTATATTCATACTCGATAGAGCGTCTAGGATCAATCTCCATCCCGCAAACAGGATCAACAACTTTTTCTTGAGAAATTAATAACTTTTCTTCTTCAATTTGTTGAGGAGTTTTTGGTTCATATCGTTTTAAAAATAAGGCATTGGTTACTACTGATACTGAGCTTGTTGCCATAAATACTGCGGCTAAATAAGGTGGTAAAAAGAATCCTGTTGCATAGTAGAGAATTCCAGCAGCAATTGGAATACCAATTATATTATAAATAAAAGCCCAGAATAGATTTGAAATCATTTTTTTATATGTTTTTTTTGATAAATTTATAGCAGAAACTACATTCCTTAAATCTCCTCTCATTAATACAATATCAGCAGTTTCGATAGCAACATCTGTTCCTGAACCAATAGCAATTCCAACATCTGCTTGTGCTAAAGCAGGAGCATCGTTAATGCCATCTCCCACCATACCAACTATTTTATGATCCCCTGATTCTTGAAGTTTTTGGATAGTAATTGCTTTTTCATTTGGTAAAACCTCAGCTAAAAGATGATCTTCATCAATTTTTAATTGTTTTCCTATACTCATAGCAGTTTGTTTGTTATCTCCTGTTATCATATATATTTCTAAACCTTTTTGTCTTAATTTGTCTAAAGCATAAGGTGTTTGATCTTTGACTTTATCAGAAATACCAATAATTCCCTTTACTTCATTATCAATACTTACAAGTATAGCTGTTATTCCCTTTTGTTGAAATTCATTGAATTTGTTTTTGAAATCCGTAAGTGAAATGTTATGTTCAATCATAAGTTTTTCATTACCGATTAAGATTTGTTTATCTTTTAATACGGTTTTTATCCCTTTTCCTGGAATTGCATCAAATTCTATTGGAGATTCAAGAATTAAATTTCTTTGATTTGCTTCTTCTATTATTGCTTGTCCTAAAGGATGTTCAGATCCCATTTCGGCACTTCCCGCATAAAATAAAAGTTCATCCTCATTATATCCTTTGCCTTCTAATTCACTTTCTGCAAAAATTACTGAAACCTTTGGCTTTCCAACAGTTAGAGTCCCTGTTTTGTCGAACACAATAGTATTAATTGTATTTATTGCTTCTAAAGAATCGCCTCCTTTTAAAAGAATTCCATTTTCTGCTCCCTTACCAGTTCCAACCATAACTGCAGTTGGGATTGCTAAACCAAGGGCACATGGACATGAGATAACTACAATAGAAGTAAAGACTAATAATGATAACTCTAACCCAATTTGCACTATAAAAAACCAATATAAGAACGCACTCAAGGCTATTATTACTACAATTGGAACAAAATAATTACTAACTTTATCAGCTAACTGTTGTTTAGCCGGTTTTTTACTTTGTGCCTCTTTAACAAAATCAATTATTTGAAATAATAACGTATCTTTACCAACTTTTTCAGTAACTATGTGTATCAATCCCGTTTGATTAACAGTAGCACCTATCACTTTATCATCAATTTCTTTCTTTATATATCTACTTTCACCTGTGATCATGGATTCATCGATCTTAGTTCTTCCTTTTATAACTTTTCCATCAACTGGGATTTTTTCACCGGGTCTTACTATTAGAATATCACCAAGTTCTATCTCTTCTAAAGGTATTTCCACTTCCTTGTCATCTTTTAATAAAGTTGCTGTTTTTGCCTGTAATCCTATTAACTTTTTTATTGCTTCCGATGCTTGTCCCTTAGTTTTGTGTTCGAAGTATTTACCAATTAAGAGGAATGTTAGAATCATACTCATTGCTTCATAAAAAGTATGACCTTCTATTATAAATGTTGTCAAGATTGAATATATTAACGCTGTTGTTGTACCTAATGCTACTAAAACATCCATATTTGCCGATTTATTTTTTAATGATTTATAAGCTCCTTTTAAGAAAAAAGACCCAGCTATAGAATAATTAGCTAATGCTAAGAAAAATAATAATAATTTAATTTCAAAAGGTTGTTCCATAAAAATCATACTAATAGGAGCAATAACTAACGTGAAGGCTAAAGAAATTAAAAAAATCCTCAATCTATATCTTAATTCTCTTTTGTTCTGTTCAATTTCTTTATCTATTACTCCAGCCGCTTTTTCAATATTGATTCCTAATCGTTTAATATTTGAAAAAATTTTACTTTCATCAAGTTCTAAATCATTGAATTCAATAAACAGCTTAGAAGCATTAAAATTTGCTCTAACATCATAAATGCCTTGAATAGCCTTAACTTTTTTTGGTAATTCATTAAATTCATCTTCATTTAATATATCCATTACTCTAAGATCAATCTTAGCTAATGATGATTTATAGCCCAAATCACGAATGGCTTTATTAAATTGATTATAATTTGTTTTGGTTGGATTAAATTCAACAGTAGCTTCTTCATTTGCAAAATTAACAACTGAACTATTTACTCCTTCTAATCCTTTCAATTTAGTTTCAATTTTATATGCACAATTAGCACATGTCATTCCGCTAAGTTTAATTTTTACCTTTTCAGTAGATTCCATTTTAAGAAAAAACCACTTCTATATCTATCTACTGAATAATTACTAAGTTCAGTTATTATAACTTGTGGTTATAATTTGAAAATTATTCTTCAGTTTTGATTGTAGAATAAATATAGATTTGTAGAACAATCTATAATTTAATTAATTTAAAATTTAATTCCATAAGAAATAGAATCTACTTTTATCGTTTTAATCAATTTCATTCCAAGTAATTTTATATAATAAATCCTCCGCTCCAAGAATTTGAGGATTTTCAAATACCCAAATCCCTTTGATGTCTAATTCTTTAGCAGTAAGATCAAAATGATTCACTGCTATTCCAATATCTAAAGGTCTAAATCTGCTATAATGTAAAAAGCGCCCATCATTAGAATTAATAATATAAAAATGAAAAATGTTTTTGCTAAGTTCTTTAATTATTCTCCAAGGTTGCTTATTACCTGCTGATGGTCCAATTTGTATCATTTCAAGTAATTTTGAATATTCCCCTATATTTTCCCTATTAAGTGAATTAGTAAAATTTCCTTCAAAGAATAATTTATCCCATGGTAATCTCTTATCTGCTTTGGCAAATGAACGAATTAATTTTTCTCTCACCGTTCTTTGAACTGGATGACCAATTGGAGTAATTGCAGGTATAATTTCATTTGATGTACAATTAATTTTTGTAGAAAATAGAGTTCTATTGAAAAAACCACCAAGCCAACATGTTCCTAAACCTAAATCGGTTGCTGTCAAGATAATTGTTTCCATAAGGTATCCATAATGTTCTCGACTATATTGAGATTTTTCAACAGCTCCCACTATAAAATCTTGTGCTCCCTTAATAAATCCATAAGTCCCTATCTTCTTCTTTTCATTGGGTTCAAATTCTGGAATGCTGAGAAGCTTGAATCTTACTCTTCCAGCATTTTTACTAAAGGGTGTTTTTAAATCTAAATTTTCTAATATTTTAATTACTTTTTCCTTCTCATCATTCTTAAGCGGTTGCTCTAAATATGTCCTACAAGATATACGCTCTTGAATTATATTCATAATTGGTTTAGAAAAATTCATAATATTAACGGCTATATTCTATTTATTATATCAAATTCAAATACTAAATCATGATAAAACAGAAATTTGATTATTAAATATCATTTCTTTTTATCTTTATATTTTTTAATTGCATCTTTCAATCCATCAGCAGCTAGATTGCTACAATGCAATTTTATTGGAGGTAGACCATCCAAAGAATCAGCAACTTTATCTCGAGTGATTTTAAAAGCTTCATCTAATGTTTTACCTTTAGCTAATTCTGTAATCATTGATGATGTTGCAATAGCAGCTGCGCAACCAAAAGTTTGAAAAGATATGTCATCAATAATTTCTTGCCCATTCTTTTCTTTTACTTTAATATATATATACATTAAGTCCCCACAAACAGGATTTCCAACTTCTCCTATAGAATCAGCATCTCTCATTTCACCCATATTTCGTGGATTTCTAAAGTGTTCCATTACTTTTTCAGAGTATATCTCTGATCACCTTATTCTGCTTATAATTCTATGAAATATAATAAAACATCTACTTTAATATTTATGGGTAGTACCTTCTAAATATCCACGATTAGTTCAAAATTAAAAGCTTTCTTTTTTTAGGTAATGATACTTTTTCAACACCTAATTCCTTTACATATTCTGCAACTTCTATTAATTTTTTCGCAGATTGGTGAAAAAAGCAAACCTCTTTCGGTTGCAGGCTATTTATCATTTCTCTTAATTGGTTTTTATCAGCATGGAGTTTTATTTTAATGTGAGGGGCAAATGTATTGAGTAAGAATGCGCGAAAAGGCATTTTCCATGTCTCAGAAAACTCAATTTCATCAACTCCTTCAATTAATTCTGCACCAGGAGATTCATGAATGGACCCTGCAAGAAAAACAAAATTATGAGGATTACGCCCTATTACATTAAGAATATTCCTTATTAACCCATAAGAAAGATCTGGTGGATGTGAAATAATAATGTTATTTTTTTTCCGTAAAAAGTTCAAATTAGATTGATCAAACCATCGAAACTTAATACTATTAAAGGGATTTGCTTTATCTTTAATTAATTTAGAAATTGGACCATATATATACTCATAACGATGGTTAATTACTTGAATATTTTTCCTAACCATCATATCTACGTAAATGTTAGGGCGTTTTTTAAAACCACGCCGTAGTTGAAGTTTCCTAAAGTATCGCCAAAAAATTAACATAAAACTAATTGCTAAACTAGAAGGATCTGCACCTATTAAAGAATTATCTCCATATTCGGCTTTTTGTTCAAGGAATAAAATTAAACTATGAAATTGATCAGATATGTTTCCAAAATCTTCTTGAGCTGCAGTACCATCAATCAACAAATAATCAATTGGGCGCGAAATTTGTTCAAGGAATCTTCTTGTGCCAGCAAAAGGAGTAACATCAATATATGTATAATCTCCTGTGTAAAGAAATTTAAACTCATTCACTTTTGCTTGCATCATCAATGCACCAGGCATATGCCCTGCATGAAAGAAAGAAAGAAAGCAACCTTTTTCTTTAAATTCTATCTTTATCCCATTTTCTACATAAATAACATTTTTAATTATATTTCGATATTCTTCTTCTTCAATCTCATTATAAGTTTCTTGTTTTAAAAAATTAGAATCTCTTAAGAGATATAAATCTAAAGTAATCCGAGAACATAAAATGGGAACATCTGGAAACATTTTAATTAATTCTTTCAACCCAGAAACATGGTCAAAATGACTATGGGATAAAAATATTGCATCAATTTTTGGATTCTCAGGAATATCATTTAGAGAAATTACATTATTTTCGTCAGATAAAATTCCTTTTCTCTCTTTTTCCTCTTCTAATATATATTGGGATAGATTTTTTAAATATTCTTCAATATACTTAAGATCACCTTCTATCTCATTTTCTTCATCTTTTTCGGAAAGCCCGCAATCTAATAAAATATTCAGTTTTCCTATTCCTAGAATATGACAATTATGGTTTGGTTTTAATATTATAGGATAAATCGTGACTCGAATGTTATTTGAATTAATTTTCCTATTTATTAAAGACAGGTTAGAAAAGTAATCCAAATCAAATTTTTTCTCAATTTTATCTATAGCAATGGAAATATCACTTTTTCCAACTGGCACTCCTGTAATATAGAAATACCAGCCATATTTCCTAACCAAGTTCTCTAAATTTTCATACATTTCATCTCCTAAAAGTGATTTGATGACAATAGTTTTATCTTTTTGATAATAAATGATCTTTCTTATCCCCTTTTTTTCATCTAATGGAATTAGTTCATTATTAAAGAAAAAATCATTAAGAACTTCTTTTATAGATATTTGAGGTATATTTTCAGATTTAATTAATTTAAGATAATGTCTATATTCTTTTGTATGATAAAGAGGACGCATATTTTCTTTTTCTTTTAGGATAATTTTCAAATCTTCATATTGGAATTTTTCTGAACTAATTGTTTTTTCTTGTTTTCTTTCTGCTTTTTTTCTATTTTTATTCTTTTTGGACTTCTTTTGCGTTATATCATTCTCAGATATAAAGAAAAACCATCCATAGTTTTTAACTAAGTTATCGCGATATTTAATTATATCTTTTCCACTTTGTGTAATTATAATGATAATCCTATTAAGTTCTGAATAAATTATCTTAGAGATTGAACTTTTGGTTTTATTTGATATAAGTTTGTCATTAAAAAATAGATGGTTAAGAACTTCATTGATTTTTTTTTGAGGAATTTTTTTATCTTCCATAAATTTCAGTTTTATTCTATAAGACTTAATCTTAAATGAAGAGTCTAATTCATTTTTTTTTTCAATTAAGATTAACTTATTTAAAAATTTAAATTCCTCAATATTCATTTAATTAGTCATATATATTAAGTAAAATAACAATTATGATTTTTATTTAATTTTTAAAATCATTAATAAAATATAGCTATTTTAAATTTAGCACTTTTTCCTTTTTAGAAGATGCCATTGAGTCTTTTGAGGTAAAGGAAAATTACCTTCTTTCACAGATTGGACGTTCTCAATCGATATAAATGCATTAGGATTAACCCTTTTAATAATTTCAAGTATTTTGAACTGATTTTTTCTTTTAATAATCATAACCACTAATTTATCATTACCCTTACTCCCTTCTGCTGTCAATGTAGTTAAACCATATCCATTTTCTTTTAATATTTTTATTAATTTCTCAGGATCATCTCTAATTATTAAGTGTATACTTAGTAATCCTAAAGAAATCTTATTTTCAATTATTAACCCAATATCATTGCCCATAGCAAATCCTACTGCATAAGCGAAGTAATATAAAAAATTGGTTAAGTTATTAAAAATTTGTCCCATTGCTAGTAATCAAATAAATATTTCAAAAAACCCAATTATGGGAGCTAAATTACGTCTCCCCTGTGAAATAAAGACAATTCTTAAAGTTCCTAACGAAACATCTGCAACGCGTGCTAAAAATATCAATAAAGGGAGTAATATTAAAGAGAAAAATGGATTTTCTAAAAAAGAGAAGAGCATTGTTGTTCCTTATAAATTAATAATTAGAATTAACTTAAAAAAAAGTTTAAAAAAATTAAAATTTTTTTTAATCTATTTCTCCAACTCTTTGGGTATTAATATTTAATTATATTTTTCAAACTTAGCTTTTTTAAGTGCTTTATTTAATTCTTCAATAGAATACCCTCTATCTTTTAATCCAATAATAACACTACTAGATGTGAGACCTTTAAGAATATCATTTAAGTTCTCTTTTGACACTTCAATTCCTAGCTCGTCAGGTAGGGGTTTTAATGTGTAAATTATTCTAACTATCTCATCTATTCTAGGTAAGAGGAATTTCTCTAATCTTTGACTGAATTTTGGAGAGACTGTCGAAGAAACAGATTGTAAGTCTATACCCTCTGCGAGAGCATTAATTTGTTTTATATTCAACATTACAATTCCATATTCTTTTCCCTTTGTTTTAAACTCATCTTTTATATAAATGACATTATTTTTTAAAACACCGTAGTTAAAATCATTTTGATTCATATTATAACCCTTTTTATATTTTTGAGCTTTTGATTGATTTTTTACTTATATAATTTTATTAATTTTACAATATCTATTGGTCCATTAATATTAATTAGACTTACTAAATTTTTATCTACTTTTTGAATAGAATTTTCTACTGAAACATAATTTATTTTCCAATTCTTATCTATGAAATTAATTAATCCATAATTTTCAGTAATTAGTATCTCTTTAGCTTTTTGGAATCCCTTCTCAATAGGATATATTGCGAAAAAGAGTTCTAAAAAACCATTGTTCCATTTAGGAATAGTACAATCAAATCCTTGAGATTCATTGATCATTAGGTTAATTACTTCTGGATTAATTAGAGGCATGTCACAGGATAATAGAAATGCTTTTTCAAAACCTAATTTATTCAATTCTTTGAAACCAGAATAGATTCCCAACATTGGCTTATAAATTTTTGAATGTCCAAAAATGTCTCTATCATCGACAATAAAATTAACATCTTTTGGAAAATCTATTTTTTTTCGATAATTAAATATTTGTTCCTCAGAATGAGCGACTAAATAAATATCTTGGTCAAATTTTGATAAGATATCTAACTGGTGTAAAATTAACGGTTTTCCGTAAAAATCAATAATTGGTTTTTCGATACCAAAACGAGTACTTCTTCCACCGATTAAAATAAGAATCGCTAAATATTTTTCATTACTCATTTTTATGTGTATTCTTGTGTTGATATTTATTATTATTTTTCTGAAGTTTTAATTATTCAATAAAAAGGATGAAAAAATTTTCTAAAAAAAATTATTTTAAAGTTGATTTCGCAAATAAATATATAGAAGAATTAGGGTTAAGATTTCAATATATACATTAAACTCTAATAATCATCGTCTTCTTCGTCCCAATCATCGTCTTCTTCGTCCCAATCATCGTCTTCTTCGTCCCAATCATCGTCTTCTTCATCCCAGTCATCGTCTTCGTCATCCCAATCTTCTTCATCTTCATCTTTCTTTTTTCCCACCATTTTGCTACACTATTTTTTTTTATTAATATTAGATTAAAATTATAATATATTTTCAATTACGATTAAAAACTTATTATATATTTAAATGTTTCTAATTTTAAAAACAATAATTCAAATAAAAAAAGCTAATTGATATTTAAAATGAATAAAACTTATTAATGGGTTCTTATATTGCTTTCTATAAATGATTTTTATCAAATTTAAAGTAATCCTACTTATTTTAATTAAAGATAAGGTTTAGTTCAAGATTAAATTTCTATACTCTATAGACTTTTTAAAACTTTTAATAAATTTGATTAAATTTTTACTTTTAACTAATAAGCTAAGTTTTAAAATTTTTTTTTAAAAACCTAATTATTTCTAAAAGCAAAGATAAAATTATTATCAGAAATCATTCAATATTCCAAAATAATCTGAAAAAGAAGGATTAATATTAAATTAAGTTCATATTTATTTCCTTATTCCAGATTTTTATTTTTTATTTAAGATTTAATGGATTATTTTATTAATAATAAGAGATTTAGCCCTATTAAATTTAGTTTTACCAGTAATAAAAAAAATACAAATGTTTTTAAACCAGTTTGATCTTATTTAACTTCAAATATAATTTTTTATTTTAATGAAATATAATCAAACTTAAACCACATATCTCAAGTATTCGCTAAAATTGTACATGTTATATAAGTTTAGCATTAATAATTTAAGAAATGTTAATACTCTTGTTAACTTTTTTCGAGATTATTTAATAATAAATATATTATTTTTATTTAAAGTAATTCAACTTTCTTTTATTAGATTTTTACAAAAATTGAATTTAATAAGTTAAATAATAATGACAATACAAAATAAAAAAGTAGATAATAAAAAGAGAAATTTTGAAAGTAAAGAAAAAAGTTCCCCTAGATGCCTTGGTCCAGTTCCAGATTTAGAGGATTATGTTAAGAAAGATTGGTGGAAAAGGATTTTTAACGCTTATTATTTAAAGACAGATGGTGATGTAGTAGATGATCAGAAGATTACTGAATCTGAAGTCGATTTTTTTACAAAAATTATGAATTTTCAACCAGAACATCACATTCTTGACCTTTGTTGCGGTCAAGGAAGACATTCTATTGAATTAGCTTCTAGAGGTTTTAAATATATATATGGATTGGATCGTTCAAGGTATTTAATCCAAAAGGCTAAGTCAAATGCGAGAAAATGCGGTGTTTCATGTAGTTTCCGTGAAGGTGATGCTAGAAAATTACCTTATAATCCAGATACATTTGATTCTGTCATAATTTTAGGCAATAGTTTTGGGTATTTTGAATCGATTAATGATGATTTTACTGTACTGAAAGAGGTTTTCCGTGTTTTAATCCCCTGGGGGAAAATTTTAATAGATCTTACAGATGGTGAATACATTAAAAGAAATTTTCAACCTCGTTCATGGGAATGGATTGATAAAGATCTTTTTGTATGTAGGGAGAGATCCCTCTCTTTAGATAAACAAAAATTGATTTCACGAGAAGTAATAACTCATGTGAATAAAGGAGTATTAGTTGATCAATTTTATTCTGAAAGATTATATTCAAAAAATAGGATAACACAATTATTAAAAAAAGTAGGTTTTAGTGATATAGTCTTTTATAATTCTATCACTCCTGAATCTCAACGGGATCAAGATTTAGGTATGATGGAAAAAAGAATTATTTTCAGTGCAAAAGTTAAAAAAGAATGGGCGCCAGTAAAAAAGAAAGAAACAAAAGCAGGAAGAAATATTGCAGTAATTTTTGGAGACCCTAATAAACCAGATATACTTAAACCCTTAAAGAAATTCGATGATGATGATTTCTATACGATAAATCAATTAAAAGCAGCATTAAAGGAACTAAATGATTATAATTTTTTGTATTTAGATAATCACAATTCTCTAATTCAAGATTTACAAAATTTAAAAGGAAAAATTGATTTTATTTTTAATTTATGTGATGAAGGCTATTTAAATGATGCTAGAAAGGAATTACACATACCTGCGCTGTTAGAAATCCTAAATATGCGATTTACTGGGTCTGGTCCTCAATCTCTTGCCTTTTGTTATGATAAATCCTTAGTAAGAGGAATTGCTAAAGAACTAGAAATTCCCGTTCCTGAAGCTATTTATGTTAAACCTGAAGATAAAATAATAGACTTACCTCTATATTTCCCTGCAATTGTGAAACCTAATTTTGGAGATTCGAGTTTTGGGATAACTCAGAATAGTGTAGTTTACAATGGAGAGGAATTATTAAGCGCAATTACAGAAGTAAGAGAGAAACTAGGTTATGATAAACCAATTTTAATAGAACAATTTCTCACTGGAAAAGACCTCACACTCGGAATTATAGGAAATCCGCCTGATAATTATCTTATTCTTCCTATAATTGAAGAAGATTATTCAAGTCTGCCTCCAGAATTACCAAAAATATGTGGTTATGAGGCCAAATGGCTACCACACTCTCCTTATTGGAATATTAAATCAATTCCTGCAGATCTACCACAAAATACAAGTGAAATCATAGAAAGTTGCTCTCTTAAACTATTTGAAAGATTAGAGTGTCAGGATTATGCTCGTTTTGACTGGCGTTTAGATGCTAAAGGAAATCCAAAGCTTTTAGAAGTAAATCCTAATCCTGGCTGGTGTTGGGATGGTCATCTGGCTAAAATGTGTAATTTGGCGAAAATTTCATACAAAGATATGCTAAAGAAAATTTTAGAAGTAGCAGCAAAAAGACTTGGATTTTGATATTAAGATTATTTGTAAAGACTATATTAGTTTCATATAATTTGAGTAAAAAAAGATTTATTAAAATTATATGAAAAAGTCTAATAAAAGCAGGAAAAATTCCATAATAAAGATAAAACTAAGCAGAATTTCAACATAAAGTAAGAACTTTTCATTAATATTTGTTTGACTAACATTGTAAATATTTTCTAACGTTTCCAGCCGATGTCTTATACTGTTGCTCCATTGTTTCAATTGAAATAATTCTGACAAATGTTCATATATTTCAGCCAAATAAAAATCTCCAATCAGCTTTGAAACATTCTCAATATTTTCTAATAAAAATAGTAAATCATATCTTAATCGAATTAGCCGCCCAACTCTTCTTTTAAATCCTTTAAATAGGCTTCGACTTTTAAAATAAATTTTACGTATATCTTCTTCTGCTATCGCTAATCTTCTATCTAATAATTTGTCTAAAGCACGTAATTCGAGCATTTGATAATTAACAATCTCAACTACGAGTAATATGTCTTCATAATCATAATTTGGATCAATTATTAACCCTCTATCAAAATCAAATAATATTAAATCATTTTTTAAAAATGAAAACGTTTTACTGAGCGTTTTATTAATTTGTTCTTTACTAAGGTTAAGTTCAGGATTTTCCCCCATAAGTAGAGCTGAAAAGTAACTTTTATCGCTTTCAATCAATTCTTTAGGGTTCTCAATATTATCAGTAAGGCAAAATAATGTGTATTTTTCATGTTCAGATTCCCCAAATATAAAACCTTCTTCACCAATACAATCTCTAATTTGATTAAACACTTTATTATGATGGTATTTCAAGAAATTATTGATTTGAAATTCGCCATCAGAAGTCTTAAATTTAATTCTGCTTAGGGTGTGTAATTCTTTAAATGAGAAATCTCGAAAATTAAGTCTCGCAATCAAAGAAATCACACCGTCTGAATATAATTTAATATATAGGGTTAAATCTTCGAAATTTTTAACTTCAGAAGATATTTTTTGAGTAACTTCTAAAAGTAAGGGAACTGGAAAATCAACATATGAAGGAGTATCTTTAGTTTTTATAATTTTTTTATCTTGAATTGCTGGAATAATATTTACTACTTTTTTCAAATCAATGCTACGTCCTACATCTGTTAATCGGAAAAAAATTACTTCTCCATTCAATATGAAAATTACCTCATTGAAAATACAGAATTTAGTTTATAGAAAAAATTATTTCTTTTATTAAGAATTTTTTTACTTTGAGAGTAATTTATGAGCATCTATTTAAAATTAAGCAAGTTTAAATTATTTTTTCACCTTTATAAAAATTATTTTAGGATTAAACTTATAATTAATTAAATATGTTTGAAGATCTGTGGCTTCTAATTGTAATATTCGCGATTTTTGCTATTATTTTAATAAGTTATTCATCAAAAAAATTTGATTTTGTTGTAATTTCATTATTTTCTTGTTTTTTAGCGGGGACAATAACTGGCATAGCCAAGAATTTAATAATAACTGATTTTGTAGAGAAGATTGAATTTGAAGCGATAATAGTTATTTTATGTATGAGTATTATTACTAAAATTGCACAGGATTCAAATATTTTAGAATTTTTAGCAGTAAAACTCTTTAAAATTTCAAAAGGTAATAGAAGAATATTTTTTTATTTAATATGTATTATTACAACTCTTTTAGCAGCAATAATTAGTGATGTTGTTGTGGTATTGATATTGGCTCCAGTTGTAATACGTTTATGCCGTTTTTTAAAAATTAAAGCAGGGACTTATTTATTAGGAATGACAATTTGTATAAATATAGGATCAATTATCACTCCATTTTCCAGTGGAGAAAATATTATTATAGCCTCAGCATTTAACCTAAATACTATTTATTTCATAAACTATTATTGGGTATTCTCTTTTTTCCTTTTATTTATTACAGCCTTTTTAATAGATAAATTTCAACTGAGAAAAGAACCTGAAATAGAAGATCTTCAAAAAAAATATGTTTTAGATCTTGTTGATGCGAGAGTAATGATATCAAATAAAAAAATGTTTTATTTTAATAGTATAGCAATTATTATAACAATAGCACTGTTTGCAATTTTACCATTTCTTTACTTAACAGCAGCATTTTCAACCTTCTTATTAGTATTAATTAATAGAAAATTTACAAAAAAAAAAATGGGTGAATTTTTGAAAGATGTTGAATGGGAAATCATTTTTTTCTTTATTTCGTTATATGTTGTTGTTGGTTGCTTAGAAATTGCTGGATTTGAGGATCTTTTTAGAGGAATTCCTTTTAAAACTTTAGATCGTTTTTTAGTAAGTCTTATAATTTTAATCTTGGTTAGTTTTATATCTGGTTTTGTTGCTAATACTCCTACAGCACTAGTATTTATTCCTATAGTAAATCTGTTAGTAACCCCCGAATTGGATGGTGGTTATGGATTTCCTTCAATCCCATTATTTTATTCACTAATTATCGCTGTGAATATAGGTGGGAATTTAATACCTCAAGGTGCAGCTTGTGATGTAATGACATTAAAAATTGCTCAAAATAATGATGTAGAAAATTTTAGCTTTAAAAGGTTATTGAAAATTGGTGCAACTTTTGCGATTATTCACATAATTTTATCAATTGGATATTTATTTTTATTAACATTATTTTATGGTTAGATGTTTATAAATCTTAGTAAGAAATATCTTATGGTATTTGTATTAATAATAGCTATAGTTATTGCTTCAATTCCAATTATAGTTATTATTGTTGCTAATAATCAGAAAAAAGAAAATATTCAAATTGGATTTATCCCTAATCAAATAAAATCATGTCCTAATCATACTGCTTGGTTACTTTTAGATATAAGAACTAGATCTAGTAATCTAATGTCTAATTTATCCTTACAACTTAATACCAATAGATCGATAGAAATAGAATATGAAATTTGGGAAAACTCCCCATTAAATAAACTTGTGGAGGTTTTTTTATCTCCAAATAGTAGTCATATCCACAACCTAATAGAAATTGAAGCAACTGTCTCCTGTGGAGGGATTACTAAAAAAGATTATGCGATTGTTCAAGTTATAAACTGGACAATAGTAATTGATCCAGAGGTTCAAGTAATGAGAGATAAATTTATTCATTATTTGTCTAATAACCATACAAATTTTAAAATAAATGGGAGTACAAAATGGGAAGGGCTTGGAAATGCACCTCAAATCTTAGTTGTGGAACATTATCTTTTCAAATCAGCATATTGGGAGATGGAATTAGCGAGACATATTACTATTGCTCCAAATGATTGGGTAGAAATCTATTTACGACCAAGATCAAGTTTATTTCCAAATTGGTCTGGAAGAATTAATTCTTGGAGTAGTGGAAATCACTCAATAGTAGAAATTGAACCTCCAGATGAAATACGTCGTTAAAAATCTAATTATTGTTAATGATGATGATTTTTAATTTTTTCATCAAACATGTATCTAACTCCTTTTTTAAGCGGAGACATCTTTCTCAATCTTTCGATTACACCCGGTAATTTTGTCAGGAAATAATCCACATCTTCCTCAGTAGTAAACCTACTTATAGAAATCCTTAAAGATCCATGAGCCTCTTCAGGTTTTAATCCAATTGCTAGAAGCACATGGCTAGGATCCAACGATTTAGATGAACATGCAGAACCAGTTGAGGTGGCTATTCCTTCCATATCTAAATCTAATACTATTGATTCTCCTTCTATATATCTAAATCCTAAATTTACATTATTAGGAAGTCTTTGTGTAGGATGTCCATTCAAATAACTATCTTCAATATTTTCCATAACCCATTTAATAATTTTATCTCTTAATTTTATTTGTCTCTGAGCTTCTTCCTCCATTTCATCTTTAGCTAGCTCTACTGCTTTTGCAAAACCTGCAATTCCAGGAACATTTACTGTACTTGGTCTCATCTCCCTCTCATGACCTCCACCATACATGAGAGGTTCAATAAATTTACCCCAACCTTTTCTTACTCCTTTATTGCGAATATATAGCATCCCCACACCTTTAGGTCCATAAAGTTTATGAGCAGAGGCAGATAACAAATCAATATTCATCTCATTTACATCAATTGCAATTTTTCCAAAACCCTGCACGGCATCTGTATGAAATAAAATATCATACTTTTTTGCTATAGCACCAATTTCTTTAATTGGTTGAATAGTACCAATTTCGTTATTTGCAAACATAATACTGATTAATATTGTTTTTTCTGTTATAGCATTCTTTAATTCTTTTGTGTCGATTAACCCATAATTATCAACTGATAAAAAGGTAACTTCAAACCCTTTTTTCTCTAATTCTTTAAAAGGATTTTCTACAGCATGATGTTCAATTGTAGTAGTAATAAGATGATTCCCTCTTTCTTCATTTTTTGATGCAACCCCAAAAATAGCAAGATTATTTGCCTCAGTTCCAGAAGATGTAAAAAATATATCATCTCTATCTGCATTTATTATAGATGCTATAGTTTCCCTTGATTTTAATAAAGTCTGACCTGCTTTTTGACCTACTGAGTGTAAACTTGAAGAATTACCGTAAGTCTCCTTAAAATGTTTATAAACCTCTTCAATTACACGAGGATCCATCGGTGTTGTTGCTGCATTATCAAGGTAAATGTATTTTGTTGTATTCATATTTCATCAAAAAGTAATAATTTTAGATTACTTTAATTAAATATTTATAATGCTTAAAATTTTAATTCTTTTTATTAGATTTTATAAATAAAGTTAATTTTTCTTAAATTAAGATTTATTTAAACTTCTAAAAGCGCTATTTATTCCTGAAATGATTGATTGGTGGTGGGATCATATTGATAATTCAGAACGTTATAGATTATGGCATCCTAAAGACCATAAATCATTTGAATGGGAAATCTCTCCTAGAACTGTGAAGGGTCATGTGGGAGCAATACATCGTGTTGTTGAAACAATCGAAGGAAGAGCAACAACATTAAGAATTCGATGGGAAAATCCCGACTCAATACCTATAAAAGCTGAGTTTGAACATAAAAATGCTGCAAGTATTATAGATAATAATGATACACCTATAAGTTGGATTTTACATGAATATCGCTCTATTCCTAATGGAACATACTTGCGATCAACATTTCTTTTGCCTGATCAACTCCCAAACTCATTCATTGAAGATTTAAAAAAACATAATATCGAAGAAATGAGATATTTTACTGAATTTTTACCAAGATTATGTGAAAAAGAACGGTGATTGGAAGGATATGAAGTTAATATGGGGTATGACGGGAACAGGGTATGTCCTTCAAGAATCAATTGATTTGATGAAGGAATTGCAGGAAGATTTCGATATAGATTTAACTGTAATTTTATCAAAAGAAGGTGCAGCTGTCATTAAATGGTATAAAAAATGGATGGCACTCACTGAAGTGGTTAAAAAAGTAAAAGTAGAAAAAACACCTAATATTCCCTTTTATGCTGGACCTTTACAACTTGGAAATTATGATATGTTTTTAGTTTGTCCCGTTTCTGCTAATAGCGTTGCGAAGATTGTAAATGGGATTGCGGATACTATTATTACGAATTGTGTAGCCCAAGCTATTAAAGGTGGACAAACAGTTTATATATTCCCTTCGGATCAAGATACTGAACCAATAATAACCTCCAGACCAGATGGATCCCCCTTAGTTTTGAAGATAAGAGATATTGAACTCGAAAATATTAAGAAACTAAAAAAAATGGAAGGGATTGTAGTAATATCAGAATTTTCAGAGATTAAACCTCTTATTATCCAAAAAGTTAAAGCTATAAGTTAATAATTTTAGTAATTTAAGCTTCAAATTTTACTGGCTCAATTGCACCCTCTGGACAAGATATTGCACATTTAAGGCAACCTTGGCATTTTACGATTTCTAAATATTTATATCTAATTCCTTCTTCTTCTCTCCCAATTTTCTTCACTATATCTTTATAGAATAGGTTTTTCGGACAAAAGTTTCCATTTTCATCAAGGCATTGTTCACACATACTACATTTTTCATTATCAATTTTAATACTAATAATTTGATCTGGGTTGAGTATAGAAGTCACTACAACTGCGTTTCTAAGGCAAACTTGAACACAATTAAGGCAAGCCTTACATTTTAGATAATCAACTTTTCTAATTCCATGTTCAAAATAAATTGCTTTAGTTTTACATGCTTTTAAACAACGTTCACATCTGAAACATAATTCTTGATCAATTTGAACAGGAACAAATTTTTCTTTAATAAGAAATTACCTCAAAAATTCAATCTATAATTTTATATTACTTTTTATTCATTTTATCTAAATGAAAATTAGTTATAAAATTGATTTTTATAGATTATCAATAAAAAAGTATTAAGGCTTACAATTATCTTTCAATTTAATTAATTTAGATTGAAAATATAAAATTTAATAAAAAAATATATAATAAATTTAAGAAAAAAAGAAATGCTTATGCTTATTGGAAATAACCTGTATATTCTTTTCCAGTAATAGGGCCACCAATTTGTTTTTGTTGATATTCTTGGGCTTTTTGAGCTAACTCTAACATTTTAGCTTTAATTTCTTTTCCTTGTTCTATAAGGGAAGTCGTATCGATATTTAATTTATAAATTTTATTTAATATTTCTAAAATGCTGGCAGCACCCTCAGGAGTTGGTATTTCTAATACTGGAGTAAATAGTGCGTAGGCATTCAATCTATTTGTTAGAGCTTCATTTAAAACAGTTGCTTCTGGGCCCACTATGATACCTTTCTCAACTTTACTAATTTCAAATTTCTCAAGAAATTTAATCATATTTTCTTCAGCAGCATAATATACGGGATATTCATCAATAATACCTCTCTGAGGGATTCCTTGGAAAATAACTATTTCTTTTGCTTTAATGTCTTCAGATAAAGCCCAATTACATATTGTCTTGGCAAGGTCATTATATGCTGTAGTCACTTGGAAAGGAACTTCACATACACCAATAATTAAGTTATGTTGCGGTGAATAAAGAATTCTGAAAGGGTGTTTTAACACACCAGCATAGAAGACACTTATAGGAGGGAGATACTCACTTGTAACG
>SMTZ1_10000989_pt1 | contig 29770 bp, 27 predicted proteins | sample DeeMarSWOR136_30_FD_25667 | JGI IMG/M metagenome (IMG submission 25667) | reverse complement strand
ACCGGTTTTGATTTTTTTAGCAAGGGTGTTTGATGTCAGCTTTGGAACGATACGTATAATTTTTATTTCGAGAGGTCGAAAATATCTTGCACCTCTAATTGGTTTTTTTGAGATATTGATTTGGCTTGTTGCAATCGGCAAGGTCATGCAGAATTTAAACAACGTTTTTTGCTATCTTGCGTATGCCGGCGGGTTTGCGGCGGGGAATTTTATGGGTATGTGGATAGAAGAAAAGCTGGCAATGGGTACATTGATAGTGCAGATTATTACCAGACAGGACTCATCTGAGCTGATGGACAGTCTTAAGTCTTCAGGATATGGGGTTACGGTTGTTCCGGCTCAGGGCACCACAGGTCAGGTAAATATTATTTACAGCATCATAAGAAGAAGTGCTCTTAAGGATGTGGTGAATATTATTAAAAGATTTAATCCGAAAGCTTTTTATTCGATAGAGGACGTGAAATTTGCAAGCGAGGCGATATTCCCCTTGATAAAACCCGGTAATTCGAGGAGCATTTATGAATTACTTAAGATACGCAGGAAAGGAAAATAATCATGGCTAAAAGAACAAAAAAGCGTTTGAAGAAATCCGGTTTACCGCCCGGGACACTCGTATACGTTGGAGAGCAAAAGGTGGAAACCGTCAAGATTAGCTATCTTGATTATGATGAACAGAATTTCCAGGAAAAGCAGGTGTCAAATATTGAGGAATGTTTTCCCTTTAAGACCACACCGACTGTAACGTGGATTAACATTGACGGCCTTCACGATGTCGAAATTATAGAAAGGCTGGGCAGGCAGTTTGAGCTCCATCCTCTTATTCTTGAAGATGTTCTTCATGCCGAGCAGCGGCCGAAATATGAGGATTTTGATAAATACATTTTCATTGTATTGAGGATGCTTCAATACAACGAGCAGATTCATGATATTGAGAGCGAGCAGGTCAGTCTCATTCTCGGAACAAACTTCGTTATTTCATTTCAGGAGCGTGTCGGTGATGTTTTTGAGCCTATAAGAGAGCGCCTGCGAAATGCCAAGGGACGGATTCGGAAGATGGGTTCTGATTATCTGGCCTATGCCCTTCTCGACGCCATGGTGGATAGTTATTTTGCGATTTTGGAGAAAATCGGAGAGAGGATTGAATCGATGGAAGAACAATTGGTCGCCAATCCCACGGAAAAGACACTCCATCAGATTCATACCATGAAAAGGGAGATGATATCACTGCGCAAGTCCATATGGCCGCTTCGTGAGGTTATCAGCGGCGTACAGAGGAGTGAATCTTCGCTTATCAGCGAAACTACCGGCTTATATTTACGTGATGTCTATGATCACACGATACAAGTGATAGATACGGTTGAGAGTTTTCGTGACATGGTTTCCGGAATGCTCGATATATATCTATCCAGCATCAGCAACAAGATGAATGAAGTGATGAAAGTGTTAACGATCATCGCAACAATTTTCATACCCTTGACGTTTATCGCCGGAATTTACGGCATGAACTTTAACCCGGAGAAATCACCGTGGAACATGCCGGAATTGAACTGGTACTGGGGATATCCCGCTGTCTGGCTGGTTATGGCTGTTGTTTTGGTGATTATGTTGATATACTTCAGAAGAAAGAAATGGCTGTAAGTCTGTCGAAGTATTTCGTGGCAAACAGGCTTAAGGAGTGTAACTTATGAATTTATTGTTGTTCATTATTGTTATTATCGTATCCTTTATTGTTGTGAGAATCGGGGCGATTGCGTTTCAGTTGACAGGACTCGAGTGGTCACTGGCAAAATTTCAGGCGTTGTCGTGTTTTACGTCGACGGGCTTTACTACAAGAGAGGCCGAGCTTATCACCAGTGATCCTCGAAGAAGGCGTATAGCCTCGGTTCTTATTGTTTTGGGACATGCCGGTTTTGTTACTACGACCTTTGCCAACACGATAAGACCGAGAGCTACAAGGCTGTCGATACCATTTGTGCCGGCTTACGTTCCGTCTTGGCTGCAGCCATGGATAAATCTGACAATTATTGTAGCTGCGATATATATTATTTATAAGGTGTTTACAAATACAAAACTGGCTCGCAAATTGACCGATTCCTTGAGAAAGCGTATTATTAAAAAAGATATTATCAGGTCTGTGTCGCGTGAGGAACTGGCACTGGCGACGGGGGGATACGGCGTTTCTAAAATTCAGGTTTCTGAGAGCAATCCGATAGTGGGTAAAGTGCTTTCGGAGTCCGGACTCAGAAAGGATGACATTACGATTCTTGCCATAATTCGTGACGACAATACCATACCTAATCCTGCCGCAAACAGAAAAATTCTTTCGGGCGATGAGCTTATTTGTTTTGGAAAGTTGGATATCATCAGGAAAAGACTTGCCTGAGCTTTGAATGACGAAACATTTAAATTTCTACAGGTGCTGAATTTAGGTTTTTAACTGTTTTATCTCCCTCCTCATTTCAGTAAGCCTCCATTCTATTGATGAGAGTATCCAGAACTTGAAGTGATTGATGCGCATTTGGCAGTGTATGAGATATATGATTTTCAACGATAGTGTCACGGTTGCCAGTTCAATCATCAAAAGGCGCAGTTTTTCGCCGGATATAACCGAAATGACTACAGAGGCCACAATGACCAGAATAAATATGGCGTTAACAAGCTTGGTGCGGAATTTTGGAACGCCGCCAATTTGGCCTATAATGGCCCTGACCCGTTCCTTTTCCTGCTGGAAATGTTCCAGTTCTTTTTTCAGGTCGTCTATTTCGTTCTCGAGATGTTCGTTGATCTGGTCCATGAGTACTCCTTTATATTCAAATATTCCAATTAATTTTACATCCTGTTCAGATAGGATACCTTTTGGCTGTACACAATTCAAGGCTTGGGCGGAGAAGACGGCTTGACACTGGCTAATACGGGTCGTATCATTTGGGAATAAAGGAGTTTTTTTACTTTTGGAGTATATACGATGGGTAAATCGAAAAAAAGCTGGGAGAAACGGCTTGCTGGTAAGCCGGATCCATTGACGGTCGATTTTGTCCAGTCACTGTCCTATGACAAGCGGCTGTACAAGTATGACATCGTTGGCTCAATTGCTCATGCGCAGATGTTGTCAGAGCAGAAACTGATAACCAAGGCCGAGTTGAAAGCCATTAAAGACGGGCTTATCGAAATATCAGAGGAAATAGAAGAAGTGCGGTTCAAGTTCGATAAGATGTGTGAAGATATTCATATGGCAATCGAAGCGGCGCTGGTAGCGAAAATCGGGGAGCCGGGTAAGAAACTGCATACCGGCAGAAGCCGCAACGACCAGGTTGCTACCGACATTCGGCTTTGGATGCGGGATGAGATAGAAATCCTTCAAAGCGGGATAAATCTTCTTCAAAAAGCATTTGTTAAATTAGCGGGCAAATATGTCAATGATGTAATGCCGGCTTATACCCATCTTCAGCGTGCTCAACCGATGGTTATTGCGATGTATCTGCTTAGTTTTGTAGAGCAGCTTAGGCGTGACTTTGTCCGTCTTAAAAACTGCCGGAATATGCTTAAGATTTCACCGTTGGGCAGCGGGGCGATAGCCGGAACGACCCTGTCATTAGATAGAGAAAGCACGGCTGAGCAGTTAGGTTTTTCGGATATCAGCTTCAATAGTATTGATGCAGTGAGTGACAGAGATTTTTGTGCTGAATTTATCTTCGATTGTGCGCTTATTTTGGCGCATCTGTCCCGATTGGCCGAGGATTGGATAATCTATTCTTCAAATGAATTTGGTTTTGTACGGATCGATGATAATTATTGTACATCGTCGAGTATGATGCCTCAAAAGCGTAATCCCGATGTGCTTGAGTTGATTCGAGCAAAGACAGCCGGTGTTTATGGCTCGTTAATGGCAATGCTGACGATTCTAAAGGCCCAACCATCAGGATATAATCGCGATTTGCAGGAGGATAAGATTCATATATTCTCCGCGGCTGATACGGTCAGGGCTTCTTTGGATATGGCTGCAGCAGTTGTTTCAAATACGAAATTTGATACAAAGAAGATTTCGTCTGGATTGGAAGAGGGATTTCTGGATGCTACTGCTTTAGCCGAGTATCTGGTTGGAAAGGGTGTCGCTTTCCGCGAAGCTCACGGCATTGTCGGGTCATTGGTTGCTTCTTGCGAAAAGACGAATAAAAAGTTAGCAGACCTTAGCCTGGATGAGTTCAAAAAGCATTCACCTGTTATTGAAGCCGATGTGTATGAAAGCCTCGGGCCGGCAAATGTCGTGGCTAAATATGCTGTTGAAGGCGCAGCCGGGCCTAAGCAGGCAAAAGAGCAAATTGCATACTGGAACGAGCAACTGGCAAAGCTATGAGTCAGGCAGAAGATGAAATCACAGCCTGGTTTGCACAACAGAGCAAGCTGTCAAAGGCTGATTTTCCCATCGGTATTGGTGATGATATGGCCCAGGTTCGATTGGGCATAGATTCGTCGGTTCTTGTCACCACGGATATGCTGCTTGACGGTGTTCATTTTGACCTTCAAAACGCAACCATAGAACAAGTTGGGTATAAGGCCATGGCGGTCAGCTTGAGTGATTGTGCAGCAATGGCGACAGTGCCGGTTGCTGCCGTTGTTTCTGTTGCTTTACCGAAGGGCTATGGCCGGGAAGAATTAAAGCAGCTTCACAGGGGGATTACTACTGCTGGTGATAAGTTTGGTTGTGCTCTTGTGGGTGGTGATATTACAAGTTGGCCTGATAAAAAGCCGTTGGCGATAAGCGTCGCGATGCTCAGCAGGGCGGCTGGAAATAATCCTGTTAAACGGTCTGGGGCAAAGGTCGGCGATAGTGTCTGTGTAACTGGTTCACTGGGCGGCGCAATTAGGCGCAAGCATTTGCAATTTGAACCGAGGGTCAAAGAAGCAATAAGAATAGCTCAAATGGCAGCGGTCAATTCAATGATTGATATCAGCGATGGACTCAGCACTGACCTGAACCGAATCTGTAAAGCCAGTCGGACAGGGGCTATTATAGAGGCCGAGTTGATTCCGATATCAGATGAGGCAAAGGAAAGTCAACAGCCGCTGAATTCGGCTTTGAACGATGGCGAAGATTTTGAATTGCTTTTTACTCTTACGCAGGATGAATGTCAGAGATTATTAGAGAAATGGGATGGGCCGATATCTATTACCAAAATCGGAGAGATTACTGATACTGAAAAAATGCAGATAAAGATGTCCGACGGGCAGATTAAAGATTTACAACCCGGGGGATACGACCATTTGAAAGGAGGATGTGAATCATGAGATGTCGATTATTATGTACATGGATAGTTGGATTTTCGTTAGTTTTTACTCTTTACACAGTAGCATCAGGTGTAGAGAAGTTGGATCGTGGATTAGTGGCCCTTGAACGCGAAGACGGTTCAGTTTTCCTGAGCTGGCGACTGCTGGCCGACGATCCACCTGATATGGCATTTACGGTTATGCGTGTGCCCGACGGCTTTTCTGTGCCCAACCAATGGATGAATCTAACGAAAGGTAAGCCGTATGTGCAAACCTGCTTTGTCGACAAGGAGCGAGGGGGAAAAGAGCTTATAGCTGGCTATGCACTTTACAGGTTCAGTAAGGATAGGGGCTTGAAGGATCCTGATAAACTTGACTTCATCGGTGTGTTTCCCAATCCCTATATAAGCATCCCATTAAAAGGCGATTATGATTTCCAGAAGGTTGGCATTGCCGACTTGGATGGTGATGGAAAGTATGAATTTATCATCAAGCAGCCGAATTTCAACACTGACCCTTACCAGCGTCCCGGCTACTGGAAACGCAGCCCCACTACTTATAAACTCGAAGCCTATCGCTTGGATGGCACAATGATGTGGCGCTACGATATGGGATGGGCCGTAGAGGCGGGTATCTGGTATTCGCCTTGGATCGTCTATGACGTCGATGGGGATGGCAAAGCTGAGGTCTATTGCAAGGCAGGTGAGGGAGACCCGAGAGAGGAAACCGGGCATGTCAAAACTGGGCCTGAATATCTGGTCAAAATTGACGGAGAAACCGGCAAGGTTGTTGCCAAAACTGATTGGCTCAGCAGGGACGGATTTTCCAGTTATAACTATTACTGCCGTAATTTTCTGACGGTAGCGTATCTTGACGGCCAAAAGCCCTCGCTGATAATGCAGCGGGGCACGTATAATCTCATCAAGACACAGGCACTCGATAAGGATTTCAAACGAATCTGGTACTGGGAATCGCCGCAGGAGAAAGCAAGATACCGCGGGCAAGGATCGCATGGATTGATTACCGCCGATGTCGACAAGGATGGGCGGGACGAGTTGGTAATCGGTTCCGCAGTGCTGGATGACAATGGCAAAGGTCTGTGGACTACAGAGATGGGACATCCGGATGTCTGCTACGTTGCTGATATCGACCCGACCAATCCCGGCCTGGAAGTTTTTTATGGGATGGAAACGCGCCAGAAAACTGATGGGATATGCGTGGTTGACGCCAGGACCGGCCGCAAACTCTGGACCCACAAAGAACCCACACGCCATGTTCACGGCCAGGGTATGGTAGGTGACATCCTCGCAGACCCACCCGGCATGGAGGTCTTTGCCGGCGAGAGAGATTTGAAGCAGCGATGGCTCTATAGCGCCAAAGGCAAGCTCATAGAGTTTCATGAAAGTGGCAGTTTGAGTCCTCGCGCACTCTGGTGGGATGAGGACCCGCAGAAGGAAGTAGTCGTCTCCGGAGCGATTCGCGACTGGGGCAAAGACCCGATACAAACGATTAAAGGCCGTGTCATCGCGATCGTCGACTGCCTCGGTGACCATCGCGAAGAAGTAATTACCAGCCTGAAAGGAGAGCTTCGCATTTATACAAGTATGATACCTGCTTCCAACCGGCGTGTATGTTTAATGCAGGACCACCAATATCGCTTGGGAGTCGTCGCCCAGACAATGGGCTATTACTATCCCGCCCAGTTGGGAAAATGACAATCTGAAGTAATTAGTAACTCATAAATAGCGTTCAATGGGTGAATATGGATTTTGATATTATTTCGAATTCACCGCAGGAAACTGTAGACTATGGTCAAAGGATTGGCTCAAAGTTAAGAGGCGGTGAAGTGATAGGTATTTGTGGCTTGTTGGGCAGCGGCAAGACACATTTGATTAAAGGGATTGCAGCCGGAGCGGGGGCTAAAGACAGTAAACAGGTTAATAGTCCTACGTTTGTCATAGTTAATGAGTATCCAGGTAGGTTGGACATTTTCCATATAGATGCTTATCGACTAAATTCAATTGCCGAGTTCGAGATGCTCGGCTTTGACGAGTATTGTCGGCCGCAGTCTGTGGTTTTGATAGAGTGGGCCGATAAAATCGAATCCGCCCTTGAGGCCATAGATTACATTCGTATAGAGCTTTTCCACGCCGGCCAAACCAAAAGGAATATACACGTCCAAAACATTCCTGACTACATTGAATATTGACTATTAATCTGGATGGATTGTTTCATTTCTGTGCTCCTCACAGAAAGAGCCATTACAATCCGAAAATTCGGCCACTTTCCTATAATTCTCTCATCTGACGGTTTGGCATTGTAAATTTTATTTCTTATATTTTCTTTGGATACTCACTTAGAAAGCAACCCGACGTGTTTTTCGGACTATCGGTCGAGTATCCGGTTGACAATCTTGAAGTGTTATTCAAAGCTATGTTTGAACCATCATCATTATAGGAGGAAACACAAAGCAAACAGAAAAGTTAAGGTGCAGTTAAGTCCTGTTTCGATTCGGTCGATAGATTGAACTGTATCACTTTTGTATCAGGTGTATGTAATATCACAGAGAGGGAGAGAAGATGAGATTAGAAGGAATAGGGTTTTCTTTGATTGAGATTTTGATTGTTATGGGTGTACTTAGTATTCTTGCGATTGTGTTTACAGCTTAGATGAAAAAAGAAACGTAAATGTCACTTGGTGTGGCAAAGAACAAAAGAAGGAAGAATTTTTTGAAGAGGGCAAAGAAATGAAGGCAGAAAAAGGTTTTACATTAGTGGAAATTCTGATTGTGGTGGTCATTCTGGGTATTTTGGCCGCCATCGTGATTCCTCAGTTTACGAGCGCAAGTACCGAAGCGAAGGAATCGGCATTGGTCAGTGACCTTCAGGCGATTCGTTCGCAGATTGAGCTGTACAAAATCCATCACAACGATAACCTGCCGGGAACGCAGGGCGTTGATTTTGTGACAGCTATGACGAGCAAGACCAACCAGGATGGTGTGGTGGATACCAGTGGAGGCACCGACCCGACATTTAGGTTCGGTCCTTACATGAGGGTAATTCCCATCAATCCTTTTAATGATTTCGCTACTGTCGAGATAGACGGGACAGCCGGAGACAACAGCCATGGCTGGAACTTTGTTACAGCCGCCGGTGTCACTCAGGGCCTGTTCCAGCCTGATGATGATAAGTTGAATCCGGTTGATGATTCTCCACATACATCATATTAATGATTCTGTGGAAATCGCGCAGGAGTTGTAAGTGCAGTGAGCGATCGGTGGCGATTAATCACTGAGTGAAATTAATGGGCTGACCAGATTGTGATCTGGTCAGCCCTTTAAGTATTAGGAGAGTTATGAGAGAGCGTACTCGCTGGTCTTATGCTGAGATCGTAATCATAACAATCGTATTGTGTGTATTTGCAATAAGAATTGGTCCGCGAGTTACTGAGGCGAATCCGGAATCCAGGATTTGCGATTTGATTGATGGACTTGAACAGATGCGTGCTCAGCTTGATTTATATCGTGCTCGGCACGAAGGATGTTTGCCTGATGTTGAGTCGTTCGAGGCTTTTGAGTCCGCTATGACAACGAAGACCGGCCGGTATGGCCCTTATGTTGGCAGGATTCCTGTAAATCCTTTTAATGGTCTTAACACTGTTCGTTTTGATGGCGAACCGGCAGGGGCCGGGATAGCCGGCTTCAGACTTGATACGAACAATGGTGTATTCCAGGCTGATGATAGTGCTGCACATGCAGGTCTTTAAGAAGTGGAAAAATTAATGTTCCGGCTTCGAACGACGATATGGTAAAAACGATTGACGTTGTTTTTGAAGTTGAGGTTTTGAAATGGGCTGACGGTGTGAGGCGATTGCCAATAGAAAGTCGGCCCCTTTTGATTGGTTAGTGCAGAGTCAAATGAGCGGTAATTGTAAAAAACAAAATGGATTCACATTAGCAGAGGCAATTATGGCAACCGTCGTGTTGGGTATTGCTGCGGTAGGTGTGCTTTTGCCGTTTGCAAACGGTGCGGCTCTGCGAGCTGAAGGCTCATACAGAATGTTGGCCGCCAAGCTCGCAGGTGATTTGGCCGAGCAGATTGTAAACACACCCTTTGACCAGATAGTAGCAAGCTACGATGGATATACCGAGCCGCAGGGTCAGGTCAAGGATACGGGTGGGATAGCATTTACTGATACAAATTACGCCAATTTCAGCAGGGATGCAAGCTGTGAATATGTTTATATGCCGCAGGAAAGCGGTGATTCAGACCCGGTATTCATTCGCATTATCGTTCGAGTATATTACCGAGGAGGTGAAGTCGCAACTATCAGTCGACTTGTGAGTGATTAAAAGATGATAAAGGGAAAAAGACTATTATCGGTTGTCCATTGTAAGGCTTTTACGCTGGTTGAGCTGCTTCTGGCCCTTATTGTTGCAGGCATTATTTCTGCCGCTGTGGTTACGCTCGCTTATGCTGTGAGCACGGCAAATGATGTCTCGGACAACACAAGCCAAACACAGGCTTACGTGCGTTATACAACGCTCAGGATTTCTGAGTTGATTCGGCACTGCAAACTCGTATGTGGGATGTCCGGCGATGATTTGGCTGTTTGGCGAGCTGACGACAATGGCGATGGCCAGATTAATCCGCGGGAGTTGGTATATATAGAGATGGGAGCGGGACGGGATTATGTCCGGTTGCTGGACTTTCCTTCTGCCGGGGACTGGCTGGTAACTTTGAGCAGTATTCTGGGTGGCACGGCCAAACAGGAGTTGACGCTTGTTTGTGACGAGAGACAAACGTCACTGGTGTCGGAATGCAGCAATGCTCAGATAGTGCTGGACTCGTCCCCGCCGTGGAGTAAGTTGGTAAGTTTGTCCTTCGACTTGGTTGAAAATGGAGCTGTTCGCCGGTATCAGGTTAACGCGGCACTTCATGGCTGGTCCGGGCATTTGCTCGATGATAGTGGCGATGTTATCTATAGCGATGATGATTAAAATGGAACGACTTAATAGACAAAAACAGGAAGGGGCGGCACTGCTTGTTGTGCTGTTTGTCGTTATGGTCATAGCCGTGGTCTCGCTCGGCTTTATGTCGCGAAGCGATGTTGAGATGGCCTGCGGTAAGAATATGATGCTGAGGACGCAAATGGATCATCTGGCCGAATCGGCATTGGAACATGCAAAAGGATTGATCCTTAGTCCGCAGGATGTAGGTGCCGAATACTGGACCGGAGATGTAAGACAGCAGTTGATACTGGGCGGTGACAATTACTATGATGTTAATGTAGTTAAGCTTGCCGAATGCAATTATCAAATAACCTGCGCTGCTTACCGGGAAACAAAAGGTGAAAGAGTTGGCGGCGGCAATTTAATAGCTGAGCTTCGTATTGATCCGGCCATTGCATTGTGGTGTGGGGCGGACACTTCAATTTCGGATAGGGTTACAGTCAACGGAGATATCTACTGCAATGGCAATTTATCAGGCAGTGGCCATATGGGTGGTGACGTGTTCGCGACAGGAAGTGTCACCGCCGCAGGTGTTGTAGGAAGGAAAAATAATGCCGTGGCCCAGGCACCAGTAAGTTGGCCCACCCTGCAGGCCGGTGATTTCAATCCACAGTATTATATTGGGCCGGCCCTGTATTCAACCAATGTTATTGATTCCAATGTTCATCCCGGCGGTAACTTTCTTCCTTCCGCAGGCAATCCTGCAGGAGTTCGTTACTGCATCGGTGACATCAAGCTGCCGGGTAATGTAAATATAGAAGGTATGCTTGTGGTCACCGGCAACTTGACGGTAAGCGGAATGAATAATGTGATTAATGCTGTGAAGAATTTCCCCGCCCTCTTGGTTGGCGGTGAAGTAGTCGTAGAAGATGGAGCGGCATTGCAGATTAACGGACTTGCACGAATTGCCCAGAGGATGGTCATTAGTGACGGAGCCGAGAACGTGGATGTTGACGTGCTTGGTGCTTTGTTTATTGCCGCCGGTGGTATTGACGGAGCGGTTTCAGCTACGACTAATGTTGATATAACTGCGGGGCCTTTGAAGGCGGCAATTCAAACCTGGCCTGTGGCAAACAGTTGTACCAGATGGACGCCCGCCGGAGGAGCATTTTTCAGAAGTATTGCACGGCAATAAAAGGGCCGGAGGACTTTTTAATGAACAGCATTTTGGAACACGGCAAATCCATAATTTTAGCTGGGTTTTAATGACTGATGCTTATCGGCCTTTATATACAAAAAAAGAAAAATCCGAAGTAAATTTATGGCATTAACTACACATCAAAGCCTCCCCTTAACATCGAAGTAGTTCGATGTTTCCTGCCTTGGAATTTTGACGATTGTACCAGTTTTGTAGCCCTTGACTGTTGAAAATACTGGATTTGACGGTTTTATCGCTCCCTGTGTACTTGGAATGAGGGTGCCGGATAAGAAGAAATGGCCGTTTTATTAGTCTGAATAGGGCCCGGATATTGGCGAGTTCGTCCACATGCTCGTATTGGTTAATCGGCAGGTAAAGATGTGTCCAAAAGGGGACGAAAATATAGAAATGACAGGGGTAAATAATGCGCCTCAATATAGCAGTAAGGACGGTAAGAATGGTTAATTTAAGAACGTCATATATGATGCGTGATGCGTTGTGTTTAATGCATCGGATTCAGTACGGGATTCGCCGTACACGACATAATCCCCGTTGCGGTAGAGAGGGAAGGCTTCGTTTACTAGCCGCATTCAGTGGCTTTACTATGATAGAGCTTGTGATTGTGGTTATCATAATCGCGATAGCGGCGATGACGGCCATACCTTTAATTACTTCGGCCGACAGCTTCCAGATACGCTCAGCGGCGAACATGATTGCTTCGGACCTGGAGTACGCCAAGACTATCTCTATTAGCAGGGGTCAGAGTTTTTCAGTGGTCTTTGATAAGACAACAGAGACTTACCGGATAGAGGACCAGGCCGGCGCAGTAATAGCACATCCTGTGAAAAAGGGATTTGATTACGTCGTGGACTTTCAAAATGACAGCAGGCTCAGCAAAGTCGATATTTATGATGTTGATTTTGATACGACCAGCGAGATTAAGTTTGATTACCTGGGAAGCCCCTACAACGGTGTCGACAGTCCGATGAACAGTGGTGTTATCAGTTTGCGGGCGGGGCAAATGACTGCAACGATTAATATTGAGCCCGTTACCGGGTTTATCTCCATCAGCGATTAATGGACAAGAGGTAGATGATAAGTTGGAAAATGAAAACTCGGAGTCAGCTGCCGATTGGATTGGATATAGGTCATAATTCTATAAAGATGATCCAGTTGGCAATCAATGGAGGGCACGTGAGTGTTCTTGCAGCGGATAAAGCTCGTATTGATCGTCGTATAAATGGTGATCCTCGGGAAAGAAGAAGTTTTATTATTTCAAAGACAAAACAAATGCTGGCGGAAGGTAACTATCGTGGGAGAAAAGTCGTTTCATGCTTACCGAATAATGTACTGAAGATAACAAGTCTGCGGTTGGCCGAAACGGACGGTGACAAGATAGAGCAGGCATTGAGAAAAGAAGTTGCCCAGCGTTTTGGATTGAATCTTGATGAGGACGCCATTAACTATGTGCTTGTCGGAGATGTCCGGCAGGGTGATGAGATTAAGAGCGAGTTGGTTTTATTTGCGGCGGATAATGAGTCGATAAAAAACCACATTGAATTGCTTGAAGAGGCCGGCCTTAAACCGGCAGGCATAGATGTGGTTCCTTGTGCGTTGTTTAGGAGTTTCGAAAGGTCATTACGACGACAGGAGGATAGAGAACGTACGATGGTTTTTGTGGATGTGGGAAGCCGGTTTACCACGGTCGTATTCAGCCATGGCCGAGAGATTAGTTTCGTCAAGCAGATACCGATTGGGGGAGAGAACTTCAACATGGAAATCGCCGCAAAATTAGGAATTGGCGTTAATGAAGCTGAAATGCTTAGAAACAAGTTGAGAATGGAGACACCAACGGACGCCGGAAGACCTCTTCCGGCTTCCGGTCAAAGCTCGGATGGCTCAGGTGATCATGAGGACGGCGAAAACCATAATGAAACTTTGGAAAACCTCGATGTCTCGACACGCCAGGTCATGGTCGATGCGATAACTGTCGTTGCTGAAATGCTGACCAAGGAAATATCACTTTGTTTTAGATATTATACTGTTACATTCAGAGGTAAGCGAGTTGAGCGAGCTGTTCTCAGCGGGGAAGAGGCTTACGAAAAGATTTTACTCGATATCTTTAAACGTCAGTTGGCAGTCGAAATTGAAATGGCTCAACCGTTGAAAGGCTTCAATATGATGAATTTAAGTTTCGATAGCGACGGGCGTGGTTTGATGTGTGAGTGGGCTGTCGCGGTGGGGCTTGGTCTTAAAGGTTGGAATTGGGACCAGCAGCGAGAAAAAGAGCGTTTGGCAGTTCACGCGGCCGATAGGAAGGTGGATAACTGTGAAAGAAATTGACTTTCTTCCCGAATGGTACAGGAGTGGCAGACAGCGACAGGTTAATTATCGTACCCAGGTAATAGGTCTGGCCGGTTTACTTATGATAATGATAGTGTGGAACTGCATTGCTGAGCGTTCGATTTCAAAAGCCGGGGCCGAAGTAAAACAGAGAAAAGCTATGCAGGCCGAAGCTGAGACTACATCGCGGGAATTTGCCAGGATTAAAAGTGAAATGGCCGGGTTGCAGAAAAAAGTGAAATCCATGGAAGAAATGGATTCCAGAATTGATGTCGCAGGTGTGTTGGCTGAGATTGCTTTTTTGATTGATGACAATATTGTGCTTGCCCAGGTGGAGTTGGATGCTGAAAGGTTTATCGACAAGCAGCAGGCAAAGACATCGCAGTATACACCAGGTGTTGTCAGGGTGGCAGGAGGCGGCTATGTCGGTAAAGAGGGGCTGCCACTTGGTGATGTGCGATTCAAAGTGGTGATAAGGGGTATCGCGGCGAAAGCCAGAGATATAGCAGAGTTGATAGGCAGGTTGGAAGAGTCGGCTTATTTTTGTCAGGTGTACCCGTCGTTTTCAAGAAACAGGAATATGAAAGTGGGTACCGGAAAGCAATTCCAGGTAAGTGAGTTTGAAATAGGTTGTTATCTGGCAAATTATCGCCAAAAGTAAAAGGTAAAAAACTTGTTTCGAGAGAAAAAACAAATAGCGATATGTGTCGCGGCAGGAGCAATGGTAATAGCGTTTGTGCTGTTTCGCTATCTGCCGTTGCGGCAAAGAATAAAGGCTGTCGGGAGGATAAAAGCCGCGCAGAGGCTTGCCATTAGTAAGGCATCGATGGAAAAGGCTCAAATGCCCGTGCTCAAAGAGCAGTTGCTGAAATTACAGCAGACGGTTGGGAACTATCAGGCCAGTATTCCTTCCGAGACCGATCTCGGTGTGTTTTTGCAGATGATAGCTGATTTGATGACTAAGTGTAATCTTAATGAGCAGGTGATTGCACCACATAAGGAAATAACGGTTGAGGGGTTGAACTGTATACCTGTGGATATGCAATGTAAGGGTAGGTTGGCTCAGGTCTTCGAATTTTATAAGAGAATGCAAAAGCTTGAGAGGTTGATTCGCATTGAGAAAGTCAAACTTGCAAACGATGCCGATTTCAGCGGCCGGGTGAGTATGCAGGCAAAAGTGGTCATTTATTACAGGCCGCAATCCGTGCAAGGATAAAAAGTTATGAAACAGAGCGTGAAAAACGGTGGTAATGGTACTAACAGGCTTGTTAGCCGGCTGGCGGCGGAGAAGAAAAAGACTGTCACCGCAGTGTGTTTGGTTGCGATTATGGTCTTTATGTGGGCAAGGATGCTCAGCAAAGAAGTGCCGTCGACTGCTACGGCGGCTCTGAGAAAAGAGGATGTAAAACAGGACGGGTCGGACACGGAATTAAACATAACTTTTATAGAATTACCGAAAGTTGCAGGACGTAATGATGTACTGAAAAGGGACTTCTTTGTTGTGGATGACTGGCAGAAATTTATGAAAAGCGAAGAAGGTGAAAATAAAACCGGTGTCGAAGATGTGAGTGTCGTTTCAACACGAAATAAGGAGGCAATGATAAGGGTTGCAGAGAAACTAAAGCTTGGGGCAATAGGACTGGATGGGAATCCTCAGGTCTTTATTAATAATAAACTATTGTCAGTGGGGGACAAGTTACTCGTTAAAGATGGAGGTAATACATATGAATGTGAAGTAGTTTGTATTGAAGAAAACATGGTGTTGATAAAGTGTGGTGAAGCAGAAATAACGAAAACACTAACGAAGGCCATTGAAGTGATGGATTAAATTGTAACCGATATCCCGTTTTGTAATGTGTTACAAAAGGGGTATCAAAGAAAGAGAGGTGAATTATGTTTTGGGAAAGAAATGTGAACAGCAGAATCAAAACCAGAAAAGACTTGTTTGTATGGTGCCTTGTGCTGGTCGTGATGGCTGCAATCGCGGTCGGCGGCGTTGGACAGGTAACCGTATTGGCCAGGGCCGATGAAGGTGTTGGGGCTGCGGGTGCCGCTGAAGGTGAAGGTCCTGTAGAGGAGATTCAAATGATCAGCTTTAAGGAGGGTATGACTGTTCGGGATGCACTTAGTTTCCTGGGGACGAAGTACCACAAAAATATCGTTCCATCGGCAAAAGTGGAAGGTCAGGTTACTGTCGGTACTCTTTATGATGTGACCTTCGAGGGCGCCCTCAATGCGATTCTTGGCAAAAGGTTCAAATATGATGAGAAGGATGGCGTCATCTGGGTATATACCGCTGAGGAATTCAAAAGCATCATGGAAGACCTCGAAAGAATGGAATACAGGGTCTTCACGCTTTACTATATCAGCGCTGCTGAAGCCCAGAAGCTCATCACTCCCGTACTTAGTGGAAAGGGTACCATTCAGGGCAGTACTGCTGCTGAAACTGTTGTGCCAACGGGTGATTCTATTAGCAGAGGTAGCGGTGGTGGTGATAACATGGCATTGAATGACATGATCGTTCTCCGCGACTATCCTGAGAATATTGCTGAGGCGGAAAGACTGCTTGGTGAACTGGATGTCCGTCCCAGGCAGGTCCTGATAGAAGCGACCATTCTCAGTGCTACTTTGCACGAAGGAATGGAATTAGGAATTGACCTGAACTTTATGGCTGGTGTTCATTTAGTGGGCACCACTGCACAAGCGGCAGATGCGTTCAATCCTTCTGTTACAGGGCAAACGCCTATTCAGCAAATAGCTAACAATGAGTGGCGCCAGGGGATTGGCGGTGGAATGATTGAGACCTCCGGCTTTGCGCGTGTCGGAGGTAGCGGTTTGAGAGTCGGAATCAGCACTGGCGATGGCGATGCGACGGCATTTATTACCGCATTGGAAGAGGTGACCGACACCACAATCCTTGCTAATCCCAAGATTCTGGCCATTAACAAACAGCTTGGCCAGGTCTACATCGGCACCAAGATTGGCTACATAGATCAGACTACACAAACGCAGACTTCGACGACTCAGAGTGTTAAGTTCCTCGATACCGGTACAAAGCTGTCTTTCAGACCCTATATAGGTGACGATGGCTATATCCGGATGGATATCCATCCAAAGGATAGTTCCGGTACATTGAAAGCCAATGACATTCCTGACGAATTCTCGGCCGAGTTGGCCACTAACGTAATGGTCAAAGACGGACAGACAATTGTTATCGGCGGTCTGTTTAGAGATGTTGTGGTTACAAGCCGAAGCCAGATACCTCTGCTCGGTGATATTCCTCTTATTGGAGCTTTGTTTAGAGGTACTAACGATCAAAATCAACGCCAGGAAGTCATAGTACTGCTTACGCCTCATATTATAGATGAGCCGGAAGAGACAAATAGCGATGCGAGAGTCGACGATGTTCGCCGTAAGAGATTTGGCGCAAGGGACGAATTGCAGTGGATTGGCAGAGCCAGATTGGCCGAAGACCGTTATGCAGAGGCTGCAAGATTCTACATTGAAGGTGATAATGACGCTGCGCTGAAGGAGCTGAATATCGCTCTTGAACTTCGCCCGACATATCTTGAGGCGATACGGCTGAAAGAAAAAATCATCCAGGAAACAGACCCGGATGCTTCGAGGAACATAGATAGAATTATGCTCGAGGAATTTGAGCAAAAAGATTCGGAAAGATTCCTGAGAAGATAGACGGCCGGCGAAGTCGACTTTTAATCAAATCCCGGCTTGGGTTTTGAAAAAGGATTGGAGTTGTACTTTTGAAATCGGTTAGAAACTTATATTTGGTAGTCACGGCTGTTGCGGCGATTAGCCTCCTTGCAGGTGGCCTCGCCCAATGGCTGGACTCTGGCACGGAAGAGGGTGGGCGTTTCGCCGCTTATGTGCAACGCAGTTACGTTGTATCGGCGTGCCACATTCTTGGGGCTGTGGGCGTGATTTGGCTCGGCTGGTATTGGATAAAGATGGCCGGGGCAATCACGTCCATGGCCAAACGCCTTAAGGCAGACGAATTACAGGGGCTTAACCTGGAAGATCCCCAAAGGCCTGAAATTAAACCTGATGATGGAGTCCGTGTTAAACAAGACCATAATGCAGTGATAGATGAGCTCAGCGAGGTTGTCAATGAGCGGCTTTGTGATTTCTCGAATGTCATAGGCGAGCTCGAAAAGCAAATTAATGATTTGCAGATTCAAATCCGGCTGACACAGCGGCAAAAGGGACACATTGAGGCCATCATATACAGCATCCACGATGCTGTTATCGTAATCGATGAATTTGACAGGTTGTTGATGGCAAATGAGGCGGCCGGTAAACTTTTTCACTTCGATTTTAAAAGTACTCAACACGAACGCATAGACCGGTTAATAAGCGAGGGCAAACTTGAATTTATAGATTTTCTGCGCCACAGCAGACAAAGCAAGGCACAGCCCACAAGAAAGGAAATTGAAATTCTGGAAGATGTAGAGCCGAAAACTTACGATTGCATTGTTTCCTGTATCTACGATGAGAACCAACAGGTTTGCGGGGTTGTGGCCGTGCTGCACGATATTACTCGTGAGAAACAGATTCAGCAGACAAAAAATGATTTTGTAAATCACGTCTGCCACGAGTTAAAAACGCCTCTTGCTTCTATATCCGCTTATTCGGAAATGCTCATTGACGGTGAGGCTGATGATGAGAAAACCCGGGAAGAATTTTATTCGGTAATTCAAACTCAGGCCGAAAGATTAAATCGGCTGATTGAAGACATCCTGAATATATCGAGAATTGAATCGGGACTGATAAAGGTCAATAAAGAACCTGTCAGCCTGACAATGATAATAGAAGAACAATTGCATATGATAAAAAGCTACGCTGAGGAAAAGAACATTTGTTTGGAAGATATTGGACAAAGCCGGGTCGTTTTTGACCAGGTGCATGCAGACAGGGATATGATTTCGCAGGTTATTGTTAATCTGCTGAGCAATGCTGTTAAGTATACTCCCTCGGGAGGCTCGGTAAAAATCGAAACAGAGGTTGATGAAACCGCGAATATTGCACGCCTTATTGTAACCGATACGGGAGTTGGAATCCCTGAAGATGAAATAGAACATGTCTTCGACAAGTTTTACAGGGTTAGCACAGGTGAAAAACAGGCAAAGGGGACAGGGTTGGGACTTAACCTTGTTAAACAAATAATTGAGAAAGTCCACAACGGTCGGGTCTTTGTTAGCAGCAAACCCGGCGCGGGTAGTACGTTTGGTTTTGAGTTGCCTTTGGCGACGAGAGATGTGTTCGAATCCTTGCCGGTAGCAGGCAGGGCGTAGATAAGAGAAATCCCGTGAGCATGGTCCGTCTGCGGCTGATGTTTGGACTCCGCCGATGGTCGATAATGTCCGCTCGGGTGCACGGAAAATCTTGTGGAGGAGTATGATGTCAAAAAAGAAAGTTCTTATTGTAGACGACGAGATACATATCGTTCATGTCGTGGCGATAAAGCTTCGCAATAACGATTATGAGGTTATTTCCGCGGAAAACGGTGACGAGGCCTTTAAGCTGGCCTGCAGCGAGATACCGGACATCATCGTCACAGATTATCAAATGCCGGTTATGACGGGTCTTCAGCTTGTTGAGAAAATTCGTCAGTGCGACCAGACAAAAGATATACCGGTGATTATGTTGACGGCAAGGAGCTTTGCCATTGAGGAGCAGCAAAAAGAGGAACTGCAGATATCCCAGTGTCTTAGCAAACCGTTTAGCCCGAAAGAGCTATTGGAAAATATCAATGATATTCTGTATGACAGGTCGGTAATTAAACGTTAGCTATGAACAGTTATGCGGAATACAGGATGCAGAACACCAGATACGACATAGACTTATTATCAAGAAATACAAGCAGCCGGCTGACAGGTTTACAGCTACGTGAGTTGGAAGCCTTTGGTGGCAGGATTAATAAATTCGGCGTCAATTTTGCTGTTTGCAATGCCAAAGGTGAGCTTGTCTTGCTGTGCGAAGGCAGAAAATTCAAAAGTGACCCGAGACTGATAATTGATAATTGTTTATTGATTCTTGAAAAACAAACTCTGGGGCATCAGGAATCAACGGTAGAAAGTCGCTTCCTGTCTGCGGTTCTAAAAAGAGGTGAAAACCCTGTTGCTGTGGCCTTGATTGATTTGGGTGATGGTTCATTGTGCGCGATGCATGATGACGGTCGTGATAAGCAATATGATATACCTGATAATTTTCTTAGTGAGATGCTTGGATTTTTAGCAGAGAATTTTCGGAACGAGGTGGAAGCTGAAGAACAGATTGAAATGGTCAGTACGGAATTGGCGCGGGTCTATGAGGAGCTGGTGCTGCTTCACAAGCTCAGCACTAATATGAGGGTCACTGAGCTGGACGCTAACTTTCTGCAGATGGCTTGTGACAGCTTGACCGATATTGTTAGCGTTGAGGGCATAGCAATTCTGCTTGAAAAGACCATAGAAAATGAAAAGCAGTTGGTTATTGCCGCCGGATCGGGATTGATAAATATAGATGACCGAATGGCAGCTGTTTTATATAACTTGCTGGCCGAAGAAATAAAAAGCGGTAAAGAGGCGTTGCTTGATAGTGAAGTGGATTCTCCTTTCAAATATGATTGGCCTGAAAATATAAGAAATATTATTGCCGTACCTCTGTGCGGCAAAGACAAGGCCGAAGCCAAATCCGATAAAATCGCCGGAGCTCAAAATGACAACCATATGATTGGGCTGATGGTTGCAATAAACAGAATAGACAAGCAGGATTTTGACAGCGCCGACGCCCAGCTGTTTAACTCAGTGGCCAATGGGTGTGCCGTGTTCATCGAGAATGGCAGGCTGTTCAATGACCTGAAAACATTGTTTATAGGTTCGTTAAAAGCCCTGACGCGTAGTATCGATGCCAAGGACCAGTACACAAGAGGTCATTCTGAAAGGGTCGCGTTCATTTCTCGATGGATTGCTGAGAGACTCGCCGAGGAAGAGCCGTTGGAGCAGGAGCAAATACACAAAATTTATTTGGCTGGCCTGCTGCACGATATAGGAAAAATAGGGATAGACGAAGCCGTATTGCGTAAGGAAGGCAGGCTGACCGAGCAGGAGTATGAGTGCATAAGAAAACATCCGTTGATAGGGGCCGGTATATTACGGGAAATAAAACAGATGCGTGATATTGTGCCCGGTGTACTGTGTCATCATGAGAGAATCGACGGCAAGGGATATCCGGGCGGTTTGGTCGGTGAACAAATACCGCTGATAGGCAAAATTGTCGGACTGGCGGACGGTTTTGATGCAATGACATCAAAGCGGGTTTATAGAGATGCAAGGACCGTAGAGCAGGCACTTGCAGAGATAAAAAAGGGATTAGGTACCCAGTTTGATGAGAAAGTGGGCAGAGTATTTCTCAACGGCGACCTCTATCAGCTCTGCTGTATTATTTTACAAAAAGGTCACGATTTTAACGGGATTTATGGCAGCAGCCACTTCTCGGAATATGGCACTGCCGCCGTGGGGACACTAATAAGATGAGAATAAGAACACAGGAATATAACAATGTTACGGTCGTTGAATTACAGGGTGAGCTGGATGGTGATTTTACAGGGCTGCTGAAGGATACTATTACTGATATAATCGCCGCCAATAAGACCGGCATTGTTCTTGATATGAGTGCCGTGGGTTTTATCGACAGCCATGGACTGGAACAGTTGTTGTGGGCGAGGGACTACTGCCATGAAAATAAACGTGGATTCAGATTGGCGGGAATTGATGAAAATTGTGCCAAAATTCTCGAAATCACTCGCCTTGAGAAAGAATTCGACCGCTATGCCGAGTTGTCTAAAGCGGTAAGGAGTTTCGCGTAGTGCAATAGCGTGTTGCTATTGTTTCGTTTATTCAACGGCCCGATTCGAGAGGGCGGGAGGAAGGGCTATGGGTCAAATAGCAGTGGAAAACAAGACACAGCTTGGGCAGTTGCTCCTGGCACGTGGTGTTGTGACGGAAGAGCAGATTGAAAAAGCCCTCGCTGAGCAAAAAGAGAAGGGCCACCACAAGCTGCTCGGCGAGCTTCTGGTTGAGATGAATCATTGCACCGAAAACCAGATAGCTTCGGCGCTGGCCGAGGCCTACGGTGTGCCTTATGCGCAGATTAGCCCGAAAATATGTGACCCGAAGACACTTGAGATTTTACCCAGGGAGTTTCTCGAAGAACATATCGTTTTGCCTTTATTTAAGGTGCATGAAGCCCTTACAGTTGCGGTGAGTGAGCCGACAAACGTCTTTTTAATGGACGAAATTGAACGTATAAGCGGTTGCAAGATTCAGGTAGTCTGTTCAACGGCCAAGGATATCAAGGCCACACTACAGATACATTTGCCCGCCGCTAATGTTTTTGTTATTGACGATATTATCGATGATGAGGGGTTGGAAGACTTTACACTGATTGAAAAATACACCACCGATATTAGTAGCCTGGAGGAAGTGGCCGGCCAGTCACCGGTTGTCAGACTCGTCAATTATTTGCTGTATAACGCCGTGAGGGAAAATGCCAGTGACATCCATATAGAGCCGGATGATAAAAAGCTGAGGGTCCGGTACAGGGTGGATGGCAGGTTGTATGAAAGGATACGTCCGCCTTATCAGATGCATTCGGCAATTGTTTCACGCGTCAAAATTATGGCTGAGCTGGACATCGCCCAGCGGCGTCTGCCGCAGGATGGTGGTATCCATGTCTTGGTGGAAGGCAGGCCCATCGATTTGCGTGTTTCGGTTATGCCGGGCAACTTTGGCGAAAAGGTCGTTATCAGAATAATCGACCCGCAGAAGGTGCTTTTCAATCTTGAATCGCTTGGATTTACATACGAAAACCTCCAGTTGTTCAGGCAGGTAATACAATCTCCCAATGGTATAGTTTTAGTGACCGGACCGACCGGTTCAGGTAAAAATACCACTCTTTACGCCGCTCTCACCGAGTTAAATCGCGAAGAGGTTAACATCTGTACGGTGGAAGACCCCGTTGAATGCAATATAGCTGGTATTAATCAGTTTCAGGTAAGTGATAGCGCAGGCTTTAAATTTTCGACCGCCCTGCGCAGTTTACTCCGGCAGGACCCAGATATTATAATGGTTGGTGAGATTCGCGATGAAGCTACGGCAAATATTGCAGTGCAGGCCGCCCTGACCGGCCATTTGGTTCTATCAACTTTACACACAAATGACGCACCCGGCGCTGTAACACGGTTGCTGGATTTGGATGTGGCTCCTTATCTTGTCAGTGCCTCATTGATTGCCGTTCTGGCCCAGCGGTTGGTGAGAAAGATATGCTCAAACTGTAAGACTGAATACGAGCCAACTGCCAGTGTAAAAAGAATCGTGGAAGAATTGGGCGGGAAAGTTACGGAATTTTATCGTGGTGTAGGGTGCAAAAAGTGCCGCAATACCGGCTATATCGGTCGAATTGCCATTCACGAACTGTTTGTCCCGAACGAGGAAATTAACGAAATGATTAATGAGAGGACCAGCTTAAAGAAGTTAAGGAATAAGGCGCTTCAAAGTGGAATGGTGCCTTTGAAGTTGGATAGTATCGAAAAGGTGAAGGCGGGAATTATTTCTGTCGAGGAAGCTTTGAGAATAACCCAGGCGATTGATGATAGAAATATTGAATAGCGTAAAGTAAGAGTAGGGAAAGTGGTAAATGGCAGCGGTAGCTACAAAAACTGCAGAAACGCATGGAGACACATCTACATACCCGGATGGCCAAACAGCAAAGGCTGCCCAAAAGTGGGTTCGGTCGGCCGACGGTCGAACCGTCGAATCGTACAACCGTCTCCATACGGCAAAGGTAAAAAGGACTGAGCTAATACTGTTCACAACACAGTTGGCGGTTATGCTCGATAGCGGGGTTGCGCTTAGCGATGCTCTTGATGCTATTGCCAGGCAGTCTGAACAGGGCGCTTTTAAAATGATAATAATGGAAGTGGCCGAGTCTATCAAGGGCGGCGAGGATTTTTCGCAGGCGCTTGTTCCCTACCCGAAGGTTTTCAGTTCGATGTTTATCAGTATGGTCAGGGCTTCGGAAGCTTCAGGTGAAATGGTTGAAATGCTCCGGGTGCTCAGCGGCTATCTGAGCTTTGAAGCCGAAACCCGCAAGCGAATCAAAGGGGCGCTTACGTATCCGTTTATGATGGCTCTGATGGCCGTTGCGGCTACGGGGACGTTAATGTTCTTTGTTTTGCCGAGATTTACAAAAATTTATGAAACGAGAGGGGCCACGCTGCCGAAAATCACTCGAATGCTGGTCGGCTTCAGCCAGCTATTGGGCGATTTCCGGGTGATGACCTTTGTCGTCACGGCATTGATATTTGCGTCGGTAGCAATATATTACTGGGCTCAGACAACGTCGGGCCGGCGGGTGATAGATTTTATAAAGATACGAACACCCGTGCTGGGCACAATGTTTATCGATATGGTTGTAACCCGAAGCATGCGTGTCATGGCCACCATGATTAATACGGGTGTTAGCCTGCTGGACTCGATTCAGGTGATTGGCGGTTCGTGTGAAAACTACTATTTTCAGCAGCTTTGGGCCACTACGGATGAGAAGATTCGCGATGGCTATCAGCTCTCCGAATCCATACTGATATCTATGGGTATCGAAGCGACCGCCACCGGGGAGGAAAATAGCCCAACATCGAACCAGTTGATTGCACCAGCCGTTATCCAGATGCTTCAGGCGGGGGAAAAGAGCGGCAAGCTGGGCGAAGTCTGCAATAAAATTTCGGAATTTTATGAGAAAAAGCTCCATGCCTCGATAAAGAGCGTTATGGCCCTTATAGAGCCGCTTATGATCACAATTCTCGGCATTGTGATAGGAACGATTGCGATAGCACTGCTGCTGCCGGTGTTTAGAATCTCCACTGTAATCGCCCATTAGTTCCTTAATCTCAATTCTTATTTTTTCTACTTTTGGCATTTGTTTTTTCCCGGGCATCCGGGAGCCGGTTTTTTTGCTCTGAAATTGGCTTTGTTTATTATTAGTTCGTTGTTCATTGTTCGTAGTTCGTTGATGTGAAACTGGGTAAATTCGGCTGTTTGGTGTGGGAAATAATTGTGTTTGTTTGGGTTTGTTTTGGCTTTGAATTGGCTTTGTTTTGGCTTTGTTTTTCCTAATTGACCAAGTGTCCATTTGTTCGTAATCACTTATTAATAAATCACTTACGTTTATTTGACTTTTTCTAAAATTGGCTTTGTTTGTTAAAAAAGGGTGAATTTGTAGTGCGCTCACGACATCTGTAGATGATACTCTACAGATGTAGAGGTGCCTTAAAGGCACGTAAGTACTTGCGTGCAATGACATTAGGGACTGGGCAGGGGTTAGGGAAGAAAGATTAGGGGTTATTGATAAATGATTATTTATTTTTGACTGTATCTTCATATTGGGTAAGGAGTTATACTTACTTAAATCCTAAATTCTAAGCTCTAATTTCTAAACAAACTCTAATTACCAAAATAAAAATGTTCAAAACTTAAGCCTGCCGGCCCTAAGACCTTGCCACTATGTGGCTTATGACGTGCCCTTCCGGGCTTATCTTGCGGGATTCCGCTATATTCCTGCCATTACTATGGCAGTTATAATTATACCAAACTTGATTGGAATGTTCAATGAAAAATGAACTTTTTTTAAAAAATATTAAGACAGGTTTCAGAGGTCAGGGGCCAGGGATCAGAAAAGAAATTAAAAATCAAAATTAAAAAAGCAAAATTACAAATCAAAAATCAAAGAGGTCAAAATGTGGTCAAAAATGACAAAAAATGTGCAAAAAGGTGCAAATTCGTCGTGCGTATTGCGTATTGCGTATCGCGTGAAGCGTATTTCGTAAAATACGCTGAAAAAATCGAAAATTATTAAAATTTGACTTTTGGGGGGATTTGGGGTAATTTGGGGGAGGCAGCATGAGAAGGCATCGGGGGCGTTATCTCGATACCGGATTCTCCCGCCGTCGCTGAAGCTGTGGCGGGCCTGCGATGCTGAATTAGAGAATTAGGGAATTTTAACCACGAATGGACACGAATATATTTAGCCACAGAGGGCACAGAGGTCACAGAGAGGCTGACTTCACGGCCGTGTTTTAGACGGCCTTGTTTATACAAACTCGCAGCCGTACTCCAAGCGAGCTTGTGCGTTCGGTTTGCGGAGTTTGTATAAGTTGCTGACGATGTCAGCTTTGGTGAAGCCAGAAAAGAGGATTTTCTGATTATGAGAGGATACAGGAAAAAGGGGTATTGAAGAATTTTAACCACAGATTTCACAGATTTTTAATCAACATTTTGGCGGTTAGGGACGGCTATAAAAGAGAAGGGAAAAGTGAAAAGTAAAAAGGGAAAAATGAGACGTGGCCGGGACGGCCGGCCCCAGTTAGATAACGCTTTGCTATCCCACAGGGCAAGCTAACGGGGTAAACAGTTTTTTGTTGTGTTTGAGGGGAATGGGGTGGATAATTGGGGCAAGAGATAAGATATGAATACTGACCGGGCCAAGTGAGGTTTTGTTTTGGCGGGAATTTTGATATATTTTGTCCTTGTAAGGGATAATAAAACAAAGAGATAATACAGCTTAGCGGATTTCTCTTAAAAAAACATCGTTTCGTGAAGAAATCCCTTAATGCGGAATATACAAATTATTGAGTGTTATGATGACATACAAATTTAAGCATATAAAGCTGAATAAAGCCGAAAAGTTGTGGCTTAAAGAAATACTGAATGCAAAGTTTTTGAAGATTGATGTAAAATCTTTGAAAGTTAAGCTCTGGGGTAAGTTACCGAAAGACTTTGATCCTAATGAGATTGATAGTAGACTAATTTGGGGTAATAACTTAACCTTAATTGGATTATGGCACCTAGACCCTAAAAACGCAATATTCGGTCACATTTCCAAGATTGTTGAGATCATAAAAGACTCAATTCGCAAAAATCCAAAAATCAGACGTATAACTGCCAGTGAAATGGCAAATTTAGCTAATGTAACCGAAAGAGATGCTGAAATTGCGTTAAGGTTTCTCTTTGATCTTGGTGGTTTTTTCAACTCAGCATCGGGAGATGATATTTTTTATGGTGTTAAGAATGTCGATTTTAGTCAAGATGATTCAGCATATGACAAATTCCTGAATTTTGAAAATCTCGAAAAGGAAATGGAACAATTTTTTATAATTCGAGATACATCTTCTAAGAATAAAAATAAGAAATTATTGAAAGGACAATATATGCCTACTTCTAACAATTTTCTTTCAAGACCATCTTCTATGGATATATGGAATGATATTCAGAATGATCACGATATTAGTAAACGAGCCTTTGCAAAAAGGATTAATTTTGTAACTGACAAACATAAAAGAAAGATTATTTTTAGAGATATTGAGGATGCATATATACTATCTAAAAAAGGGTTTTTCAAACCTGCGGTTATCCTTGCCGGAGGTGTTATTGAAGAGCTATTAAGACACTATTTATCAAGTCAAAATATTGCACCTAAAAACAACAACTTCAGCGAGTATATTAAAATATGTGAGCATAAAAAACTTTTGAAATCAGGAATTTCTCGCTTGACTGATTCGGTAAGACATTTTAGGAATCTTGTTCATCTATCCCAGGAAGAAACTCAAAAACATACTATATCAAAATCAACGGCAAATGGTGCAGTAAGTTCCATTTTTACTATTGCCAACGACTTTTAAAGGAACATGAATAATAAGGCTATCTATTAAGGGACGTGAAAGTGGATAGGAAGAGATTTTTTAAACGGGAATTTTGCTCCTCACAATAAGATTTTGTATTGACGGCTTTGTAGGTACTTTGTGGTAACAAATGAGAAAAGAAAAAAAGGAAGAATAGTGATTACAAATTATGAGGAAATCGTTAATAATTTCACGTCGCCCACGTTTGTGATAGCTGGGCCTGGTGCGGGCAAGACACACCTGCTGGCAGATAGAGTGGTACGGTTACTAAAGAAAGATAAAGATAAAGATAATAAAAACAAAATAACTTTACTTGCATTTACAAAAGATGCTAGGCAGCGAATGGAAGATGAGCTGATTAGCGAGTGGAACCTTGATTTTAAGAAACTGCCTCAAATAAGAACTACACACTCTTTGGGTTTTGAGATAGTACAAAAAGCAGCACACGATGTTAATTTAAGGAAAACAAATCTAAAACTTCAAAGTAAAAAAGAAATTCGAAGACTTATGTTCCGTGATGCAGCCTTGATACTTAAATATGATGAAGAGGAAAGTATAGAGGCTCATAAATGTAAAAACCTTGGGGATTGTAAAATACAGCCTTCCACTGAGAAATGTCAGATATGTAAAAAATATCGTCAGATTATGCGCAAGTGTAACCGCATAGACTTTGATGACCAAATCTTTCTCGCTTATGAAATATTGGAGAAAAATTCAGAATTACTCAAAGAATATCAGCACCAGGCAAAATACTTATTAATCGACGAATATCAGGATTTCAATGCAGCTCAATTTAAGCTTATAGAGCTGTTAAGTAGAGAATCAAGAAATGGTTTATTCGTTGTTGGCGATCCAGCTCAGAGCATATACAGTTTTCGTGGAGGTAATCCGAAATTTATTTTACGTTTTGAACAGGACTTTACAGGAGCAAAGCACGGGTGTTTGTCTGACAGTTGGAGATGCCCCCCAGAAATAATGAAGTATGCTTTTAAGATTCTAAATAAGTACTTTAGGGACTACAAAGGCTTTAAGAAAATTGAAGATTTAGATTTTCATATAGGGCCGGGAAAGAAACCCTACCTTGTAGAATTTACATGCGAGGATGAAGAAGCAAAAAGAACCGCTAAGATAGCAAGGACATCGTTAGAAGATGGAAAGAATGTCTTAATATTGGCACCAAACGATAAGTTCTTCAAACTGCTCATATCTAAATTACGCGTATACCGTGTACCGTACGAATGTAATGAAGATTTTTTGCCAAAGAGATTGAGTACCGCAAAGAGATTTTTAGAATGGTTAAAAAATCCCAACGATACTTTTGCAACGAGACTGGCAATTGAAAGACTCATAACAGGAGGAGCAGTTGACGTGCCAGGAGCACGGAAAGAAACAATAAAAAATCCAGACACGAGAAAAAAGAGAGTTGAAATAGAAAGACATATCGCCGTGTTGTGGGAGATGGTTGATAATAAAAATGATTTATTTTCAGTTCTATGTAATCTTAATAATCCACACAGGAAGATACAAAAGATTAGCTCTCTCTTAAACAATCTGAATGTAGCATATAATAAGTACAAATACGGCAATCGTGGTGAATTTATGAAGCAGCTGTGCCTTGCAGCGAAAATTTGGATAGATCCAGGTGATTTTGAAAAGGATTTAGATGTTCTAGCGGGACTAGCTCCACCAACTCCTTTTGGTGTGACCAAAGTTGCTCGTTTACGAACTATGAAGGAAGCAAAAGGATTACAGGCTGACGTTGTGATAATTGTTGGCTTAGAAGATGGTATTTTTCCTAATCCAAAATATGATAAAGATGAAGAAGCACGTTTGTTTTATGTATCGATGACTCGAGCAAAAGAAAAATTGTATTTATTTCATGCTAACCGAAGGCCTGGGGATATATCCTTCGAGAAATTTAAGATAGGGAGAGATAGGTCAGAATTTCTTGATGATTTGGGCATAGATAGCATATCTCCTTGGAAATTGGAGGAAATTGAAACATGCCGGACCGTGATGTAGAGACAATACGGGATTTGATATTTTATCAGTATGCGAAGATTATCGCACGACGTGCGTTTGGGGCAGCGGATGGTAAAGAAGCGAAAAAATATAATTACGGATTTGTGAAAAATACGTTTCGGGATTTGAAAAGCGGGGCGAAGGAGTGGTCGGAGATAACTCGTGAGGACTGGCGTCAGCTTCGCACGAACAATCCTCTGGAGCGAGTTATGCGTGAGATTCGGCGACGCAGCCGTGTTGTCGGTTGTTTCCCGGATGGCAA
>SMTZ1_10012643_pt1 | contig 29791 bp, 24 predicted proteins | sample DeeMarSWOR136_30_FD_25667 | JGI IMG/M metagenome (IMG submission 25667) | reverse complement strand
GGCCATAAAGCCGGGATTCCACTTTTTGTATTCTTTTTACCATCGGCTGTGTTTGAAACCCGGTCCGCTCAAAATAAATTTCCATCAATTCTATGCATGTTATGACATAAAATCAGGAAGAGTGACTGGATTAGGAAAAAAGGAATCGGGGTTCGCCAATTGATACTTGGATAGTGAGGGAAAATGGCGATCGAATGCCCCCAATGCCATACTTGGAATCCAGAGGATAGCCAGTACTGCAACAACTGCGCTACCCATCTTACTCCTGGAGTAGACATCTCTGCTCTTGTCACCAAAAGTCTGGAAGCAGATACCGGTGAGTTAACCCGAGGAACTGTTTTCGCTTCCAGGTATGAGGTCATTGAAGAACTGGGTAGTGGCGGCATGGGGAAAGTCTTCAGAGTCGAGGATAGAAAGATCAATGAGGAAGTAGCTCTCAAGGTCTTAAAGCCAGAGATCGCCTCCAATGAGAAGACGATTGAGCGCTTCCGGAACGAGCTCAAGCTGGCCCGTAAGATCACCCACCGGAATGTCTGCCGTATGTACGACCTTAACGAAAAGGATTCTGCTCATTTTATCACCATGGAATACGTTCCCGGTGAAAATCTGAAGAATATGCTCAAGATGACAAAGCAGTTGAGCATAGGGACAGCCGTCAGCATTGCCAAGCAGATATGCGAGGGATTGAGTGAGGCTCATGGTCTGGGTGTTATTCATAGGGATCTGAAGCCGAGCAACATCATGATCGATAGAACTGCTGGCGTCATGATCGGAACGCCTGAATATATTTCTCCTGAACAGGTTGAAGGCAAGGAAGTCGACCAGCGTTCGGACATCTATTCGCTGGGAGTGCTTCTTTATGAGATGGTGACCGGGAGGTCGCCGTTTGACGGTGATACGCCTTTGAGCATCGCCGTTAAGCATAAAACCGAAACACCGCAGGATCCCTGGAAGCTCAACAGTGATATTCCGGAATCGCTCAGCCGCGTGGTGCTGAAATGTCTGGAGAAAGACAGGAAAAAAAGGTATCAGAATGCGCATGACCTCTTTAAGGATTTAGATAAAGTAGAAGAAAAGCTTTCCACTCACGAGAGAACTCTCCCCAGGAAAAAACCCCTCATCTCCAAAAAGAGCAAGGAAACATTCCGGAAAAGCTGGAAGTGGGCGGTTGCCTTTATTGCCGTAGTTGCCGTGCTAGCTGTAGGTGTTCTGCTGTTGATGAAAGAAGCGCCGACACTTCCTGTGCAGAGAACCATGCTGGCGGTCCTGCCTTTTGAGAATTTAGGGCCTCCTGAAGATGATTATTTCTCTGACGGCATAACCGAGGAGGTCACAAGCCGTCTGGCTGCGCTGCAGGGCTTGGGAGTCATCTCCCGCACCAGTGCCAGCCGGTATAAACAGACTGAGAAGACGATCAGGGAGATCGGCCAGGAACTGGGGGTTGATTACATCCTCGAGGGAGCCGTGCGCTGGAATCGAAATGGCGGGGGGCAAGGCCGTGTCCGGGTCACGCCCAAGCTCATCCGGGTCTCTGACGACACCCAGATCTGGTCCGAGTCCTTTGATCGAATTATGGAGGACCTGTTCTCAGTTCAATCCGAGATCGCGGAACAGGTTGCTCGGCAACTGGATGTTCAAATCCTTGAGCCCGAACGCAGGGCGTTGTATTCCCGGCCCACTGAAAGCCTCGAGGCTTATGATCTCTACCTCAAGGGCCGGGAACATGAGGACAGGGGATGGAGGTCGTCGGACGCCCAGGATTTCTCGCTGGCCATAGAGATGTATGAAAGAGCGCTTCAACTTGACCCGAACTTTTCTCTGGCTTACATCAATGAAGCGAATGCCCATATGAGGATGTATTTTTTTGGGTCTGACCACACTGAAGCGCGGCTGGCAAAAGCCAGAGCTGCAGCGGAAAGAGCTATTGAGCTTGAGCCGGATAACCCGGAGGCGCATTTGGCCTTGGCTCTTTATTATTATTGGGGATTTCTGGATTATGACCGTGCGGTCGAGGTGATCGAGTCCATCCAGAGAGCCCGTCCTAACTTCGTCACCAACATGCTGGGTTATATTCAGAGACGCCAGGGCAAGTGGGAGCTTGCCGTGGAAACGATGAAGAAGGCGTTTGCTCTCAATCCTCGCTATTCCCAACTGGCATACGAGATTGGCGGAGCCTTGATGAGCCTGCGCAGGTATGATGAGGCAGATGAATGGTTCGACCGCGCACTCTCTCTCAATCCTGATCATCTTGCCGCTCAGCTTCAAAAGGCCGCGATTCTCGTTCTTTCTGGCGGAGATACGGAAAGGGCGCATGCCTTGCTGGAGGCTGCGCCTTCGCACCCCTTGACGGATTACATGTGGTTCACGCTCGGCATGCTGGAACGTCAATACCAGGAGGTAATTTCCCGGCTCGATGCCCTGGACTATGATCTGTTTGAAGAACAGCATATTTATTTTCACAGGGACCTGGCTTATGCAGCTGTCTATCATGTCCTCGGAGAAGAGTCGAAGGCCAGGATCCATGCGGACTGGGTGCGGAGCGCTCTGGAAAGAACCATCATCGAGCACCCCTCAGACCCAAGATATTATGCGGCTCTCGGCTTGGCGTATGCCTATTTGGGCCGGAACGACGAAGCCATTCAAGCGGGAGAGCGGGCGGTGAACATCTATCCGGTATCCAAAGACAAAGCCAACGGTCCTCTATACCTTCTGAACTTAGCCAGGATTTACACCCTGTTAGGCGAATACGAAAGGGCCATTGATCAGCTGGAATACCTTATATCAGTCCCCTCAGCTGAATTTCTCTGGCAGCTTAGTTCGGTTCCGCTGCTTCGTCTCGACGCTATGTGGGACCCGCTGTGGACTTTTCCGAGGTTCCAGCATCTCCTTCAAGAGAATTCAGGAGGATTGGCTCTCTCAACCACCTTCTGAGGGATCGCATCTTAACATTTAACATTTCCATTTCCCTGGCTTCTTGGTGGTTCATCATTCATGAAAATAAAGCACTGTTCATAAAAATCCTGTTCGTTAAGATGCGATAAAGAAACGTTAAGTGTTACGACTTGCCTCAATTGGCTCTATCTATATTGAGAAATGTTAAATGTTAAGATGCGACCCCATATAGATTGACTGTTTTCACTTGAATTGATATTCTTGAGCCTGACAGTCAGATTTAAGATAAGTATGAAGTGCCCTAAATGCCACTCCGATAATCCCGATCAAAGCCGATTCTGCAACAAGTGTGCAACACCCCTGCCTTCCCTTGAGGATATCTCCGAGATTCCCACAGGGACACTCGAAACACCTAAAGAAGAGATAGCCCGAGGGACGATTTTTGCGGGCCGGTATGAGGTGATCGAAAAGCTCGGAGAAGGGAGTCTGGGGAAAGTCTACAGGGTTGAAGATAAGAAAATCAAGGAAGAAGTGGCGCTGAAGCTCATAAAACCCGAGATCTCTGCAGACTCGACAACAGTCGAGAGCTTTTCCAGCGGGATTAAGTCTGCGCGGAAGATCGTCCATAAGAATGCTGGCCGAATGTATGACCTCAACGAGGAGGAGGGCACTCACTTTATCACCATGGAGTATGTCCCGGGTAAGGATTTGAAAAGCCTTATCAAGATGACTAAACAGTTGAGTATTGGAACGGCTGTTCATCTAGCCCATCAGATATGCGAAGGCCTGGCTGAAGCCCATCGTTTGGGAGTGACACATCGTGATTTAAAGCCGAGCAACATCATAATAGATAAACAAGGGGAAGCCAGGATCATGGATTTCGGGTTGGCTTATTCCCTCAGGACAAAAGCCCTGATAACACCAGGTATGATTGCCGGGACGCCAGAGTACATGTCTCCTGAGCAGGTAAAGAAGAATAAGATCGACCAGCGTTCGGATATCTACTCTCTGGGAGTGATTCTCTTCGAGATGCTTACCGGGAAGGTCCCTTTCAAGGGCGACACAGCGCTCAGCACCGCCGCCAAACATAAAACAGAAATGGCCCCCGAACCCAGAAAGTACAATACTCAGGTCCCTGTTGACCTCAACAACATAGTCCTTAAATGCATGGAGAAGAATAAAGAAAAGCGGTATCAGTCTGCTGAAGAAGTCATCACTGATCTCGAAAAGGTCGAGAAGCTCATTCCTGCTGAGGAAACAGACTTTCCGGAGAAAAAATACTTCACTCCCGTGAAGATTACCCGGACCTTGAAAAGACGCTGGGCACTGATTGCCGCCTTCTTTTTAGTGTTTGGTGCTGTCTTCACCGCTATCCTTTTTTTTGGAGGAAGAGAGCCAATTGTTCCTTTGCCGACAGAAAAAGTCATGGTCGTCCTTCCTTTTAGAAACCTGGGATTTCCTGAAGATGAATATTTTGCGGATGGAATAACAGAGGAAATCACCGGCCGTCTGGCTGCTATACACGGCCTCAATGTCATTTCCCGAACAAGCGCTGTCCAGTACAAAGTGACTGATAAGACAACAAGGCAGATTGGAGAAGAACTCGATGTGGATTATGTGCTGGAGGGCACTGTGCGCTGGGATAAAAGTCCGGAGGGATTGAGCCGGGTTCGTGTCACTCCACAGCTCGTCAGGGTTTCTGACGATACCCAGCTCTGGTCTGCGCACTACGACCGTAACATCCAGGATATCTTTTCTGTCCAGTCCGAGATTGCCGAACAGGTTGCCCAGGCACTGGACCTTACCCTCCTGGAGCCAGAACGCAGAGCTCTTGTTTCTCGCCCCACTCGCAACCTCGAGGCTTATGATCTTTACCTGAGAGCAGGTGAGCTTGTGGAGCAAGGCTGGCAGCAGTGGGACATTCGGGATGTGGAGCAGGCCATTGATGCCTTAGAGAGAGCAACTCGACTTGATCCAAACTTCACTTTGGCATTCATTAACCTTGCCAATATCCATTCCAACATGTACTTTTCAGGAATGGACCACACAGAAGAGAGGCTGGCAAGGTCCAAGGATGCTGTGGACCGGGCGTTAGAGCTGGAGCCAGACCTTCCTGAGGCTCAGGAGGCATTAGCCTTTTATTATTACCGGGGATTCCTTGATTATGAACAGGCTACAGAGATACTGGAGTCCATTCGGAGAGCGCGGCCCAATTATAAGCTTGAATTGCTCGGCTATATTCAAAGACGGCAGGGAGAGTGGGAAAAGTCTCTGGAAACGCTCGAGAGAGAATTCAGGTTAGATCCCCGCTCCTCTGAACTTGCCCATCAGATCGGACTCTCCTACATGTGTCTGCGCAGGTACAGAGAAGCTGAGGAATGGTTTGACCGGGCCACCATGATCGAGCCAGGTAGGATCTATTCTCAACTGGCCAAAGCAAGGATCCCTGTTCTGGAAAGAGGCAATACGGAGGAGACTCGGGCCCTTTTAGGTACATTTCCTCACAGCCAAGTCACTGAAGTGACGTGGTTCAACATTGGCATGTTTGACCGGAATTACCAGGAGATGATCGAACGGCTGGATTTCCTGCCATATGAGTCATTTGAAGAAAATTACTACTTTTTCCACAGGGATCTGGCTTATGCTTCCGTTTATCATGCCATGAATGAACTGCCTTCAATGAGAACGCATGCGGAGAGAGCAAGGATTGCTCTGGAAGGCCTTATCGAGAAACGGCCAGGAGATGCGAGGTTGTATGCAGTTCTTGGTTTAGCTTACGCTTACCTGGGCATGGAGCATGAAGCTATTCGAGAGGGGACTCGAGCCGTAGAACTCTATCCTGTGTCTAGAGATGCGTTCGGCGGGCCGCGGTATATTCTGAGCTTGGCTGAAATTTATGAAGTTGTCGGGCTCTATGAGCAGGCCATCAGTTTGCTTGAGTATCTGATGTCCATCCCTGCCGGGAATATCATTTCCAGGCCTGTTTTAAGGCTTGATCCCCAATGGGATACTTTGCGGGAGCACCCGAACTTTCTGCGTCTGGTCGAGTAAAACCGTTTCTTTCTTCATTCTGTAGCTTGAAATAGTCCGGTCTGAATTATTTTTAAAAAAAATTAAAATATTGCTTGAAGATTTAATAATTATGGTATAAGCTAAAAAAGCCAAGAGGGAAGGAAAGAGAAATAAATTTAAGAGTACCCCTCCCGTTGGATGAAATTTTGCACCTAATTGTGTTAATATATAGGTAGCAAATTTGCTGGCTGGAGAGGATCCTCCTTAGCCCCGCTTCCTTTTCCAAACCTTGGCGCCTCGACAGCCAGCACCCCTCTTTATAACCTTCCAGACCATCAGTTGCTATAGGGGAATTCCCTGGGAAGCGTGGAATTTTGTCAGGGCAGGAAAGATTGGCAAAAATTGGGGACAGTCCCCAATTTTTACCCTTTTTTTCCTGGGTTCAACAGGGGGTATTTTTATCTCTGAGCTTTTAAGGTTTTAGGGCACAGATCCCTTCCATCATTTTTTCTCTTTGGCAATCTCCTTGAGGTGGTCTTTCATCTCAAGGTGGGGGATGCCCTCTTTGAGCCAGTCAGGAGCAGGTTCCCCCTTGAGATAGTGGTCGAAGAACTGCCGCATCCGGATGGTGTAGTCCTCGCGGTTTGCGGGTATGCGCAGTCCATGATTCTCACCCTTGTACTGGAGCATGACCACTGGCTTCTTGAGCCTTCGGAGTGTGTTGAAATACTCGATCCCTTGATTCCAATCCACGGCTCCATCCTTATCGTTGTGCAGAAGCAGAAGAGGTGTCTTGACTTTAGCGGCGAAGTAGACTGGAGAGTTCCGTGTATAAGCTTCGATGTTCTCCCAGTAGCCACCCTCAAACCGTCCCTGGCTGCTCTCAAAAATCGGCTGGTTGGCCGACCCTGTGTTCCAGTAGATGGAGCTGTACATGCTGATCATGTTGGTTAGCGGAGCACCAGCCACCGCGGCTTTGAAGATATCGCTTTGAGTGATCAGGAAGGCAGTCTGGTATCCTCCCCAGGAGTGGCCGTGGATGGCGATGCTGTTTCTATCCACGACTCCTGTCTTTATTGCAGCTTCGATGGCGGGAAGTACACACCAGACAGCCGACATACCTGGATCATTCATCTTGTAGACAATATCCGGCATGAGCACAGCATACCCGTTGCTCGTGTACACGGACTTGTTGAAACCGTTGGCAGAGGGAGTGAAATAGCGGTGGAGCCACTGCGAAAGCTTTTCATAGATATAGATAACCATTGGGTAGCTCTTTCCTTTCTCATAGTTAGCCGGCAGGAAAAAGGCTGCCTGAAGCTTGTCTCCCTTGGCACTCTCGTAATCAAGGAGCATGCTTCCCGATGACCAGAGATACTCTTCCTGCTGGGCTCCGGCATCGGTTATCTTCAGTCCTTTTGTGAGTGAGCTGTCAGTCACATAGAAATCAGGATAATCTTTATGGGTTTGTCTTGTATAGAGATAGACTTCTGCATTTTTAGCTTTCATGACGGAGAAAAGAGCATCATCCCAGAGGAGCATTTTGGCTCCGGGTTTCCCTTTGTCGATGCGGGCAACTCCTCCCTTTTTTGTCCATTCTCCATAAGTGCTGATATAAAGCGGCAGGGAGAGGTCTATCCCTTTTTCTTCCGGGTCGAGTCTGTAACGGCTTCGGTAGCGGATCCCTTCTTTTTTCCCGTTTATGGTCAGGTTGACTCCTTTTCCTCCATGGACCGGGATATTCCACACATCCCAGTTGTCGTAGAGAAGAACAGAAACCCCGTCTTTGACCCAACCGAAATAATACGGGTAAATGGGCGGTTCTTTCACGTTGTGGTCATCTTCCTCGTTGATGAAAGAGGTGGGGACATCCTTGGTGATGTTGAATTTTTTCCCGGTGGCCATGTCATAGGTAAAGTAGTGGCCGTCCTCATAATAGAGGAAGTGCGTTCCGTCAGGAGAAGGTTCGAAGTACCAGCGGCATTTCTTGAGGACAAGCTTGCGGGCTCCTGTCTTCAGGTCGATAACATAGACATCCTGGTAGCGCCGACCTTCGAGGTTGCCTGCCAGTTCGTAATCGCGGTTGTCGAGGCCGATTGCCCAGTGCTGCTTGGGCGCAGCCACCACCTGCCTCACATCTTCGTCAGCTAGCCTGATGAACTTTCGCTCTTTGATCCGGTAGATACAGAGGAAGCTGAAATTCTTATCTCTGTTCTCCTGGACCTGCTGCATGGATTGAAGCCTTTTGTCGAGCCAGTGCCAGATGACAAGGTCAGGATACTCCTCTTCTTCTTCCTTCCCGGATGCGGGTTTTTTCTTTGGCTCCTCTTTCTCAGGAGTTTCTTTGGGCCTGTCCTTCGCTTCTTCCTCTTTCTCCTTTTCCTTGTCCTTCTTATCCTCTTTTATCTTGGCCTCATGGATGCCGAACAGGATTCCGGAAAAATCCTCGGTCCATTCCGGAGTCCTGTTCGGGCTGATAGTCATATCTTCTGGAAAGTTCTTGTCCTCTTTGGGGTCATAAACGGTTTTCTGGGGTAATCCCTTGGAGAAGCTGGTGAACCCGATGACGCTGTAGAGCTTGTCTTCATAGTCTTCGTCCTCTTTGCCTTTCAAGACAGACAGTCCATCTCCTTCTTCTGTCCAGGTCAGCCTTTTGTAGACGGCTTTATCGTTTTCGAGCGGAACGACGACACCTGTCTGCATGTTACGGAGCTGGATCCCGTTCCCGCTCATTTCTTCAGCATCGACGATCCAGGCCAACCAACCGCCTTTTTTGTCAAAGCTGAATTCAGAGACGTTCCCGATGTTGAGCTCTTTCGAAGTGGCCAGCTCATGGAGAATCAAGTCTGACCCGTTCCATTTTTCCTTTTCTTTGGCCTGGCTTTCGGGCGGATACCTGTGGAGCGCGATCCATTTGGAGCGTTCACCCGAGAATTCGAAACTCTTCGTTTTCTCGAATTCGACCTTTTCACCCGAAGAAAGATTCAGCAGGCCCACTTTGTTGTATGGCGTTTTTTTCTGTTTCTTGAGCGCTTTCGCTTCCTTTTCATCAGGATAGATCATGAAAGCCAGCCACTTGGAGTCCTCAGAAAAAGCAAGGCCTCCAAACGGTCATTCGAGATGACAGAGTTCCTGATATTTTTCCAGGCCAGGATATCTTTTAGCCCGATCGGCCTGGGCGCTTGGGGCTCAGCTTGTTCTTTCTGCTCTTCCTGGTAGGAGAAGCTGGGGATGGCTAAGAGTAGCATCAAGGCAACTGCCAGAGCCCATTTTGTTTTCTTCATCATTTCGACCTCCTTGTTGACCCAGATTTCATTGAGACATGGTAAAAAAACCAGACGAAGCGCCGGACTTTAAAGCCGGTTTATATTCTATCCCTTTTGCATCTGGCTTTATCATGGAGATTTATAAAGATAGAAAATCAAACTGAAAAAGTCAAAAGGCAAAATACAGTTGTATATGGTATTATTTTTTCAGGAGGGGCCATAAACACTTTTTGAGGAACGGGCGTAATAGTAGTGAAAAAAACGGATCCCATGAATGACAATCAGCTATTAAGGGAATGTCTGCATGGAAATACGGAAAAGTTTAAAGTGATCGTAGAAAAATACAGAGGAAAGTCAGTGGCTCTGGCTTTGAACATCCTGGGAAACCGGCAAGACGCTGAAGATGCTTGTCAGGAGGCCTTTTTACAGGTCTACAGCCATTTGAATAATTTTGATTTCAAGAGGAGCTTCTCCAACTGGCTATTTTCGATCCTTTACAAGCGGTGTCTTGACCAATTGAGAAAGAGGCGGCGGTTTTTCGTTTTTTTTAAAAAATCAAAAGCGGAATATGAAGAATCGGCTGGTTCCCCGGCTCTGAGTTTTTCGAAACAGAATCCTTTACCGCATAAGCTGCTGGAGAAATTGAGCCCCAAGGAAAGGATTTCGCTTTGCCTCTGGGCCGTCGAGGGATACACGGGTAATGAGATATCCGAAGTGCTGAGATGTTCCCCGAGCACAGCCAGGATTCATCTCTACAAAGCCAGAAAAAAGATAAAATCTTTACTGGAGAAAGAGCATGTTTAAATGCAAATTCATTGATTTTCTCTTTTCAGTTTTGCCCATAAAAAGATGGCAGGATTTTCTGGTTCGCCGTCACCTCCAGAACTGTACAGTCTGCCAGCGCAGGCTGGTCAATTCCGAGGACGCGCGGCGATTATTCGTGCCAGAAAATAGGATTGAGGACCTTGAGGGTATCTGGCCAGCGATAAAGTTGCGGCAGGCCAAGGAAAAGGAAGAGAAGCTACCTGCACAGCGCCGGAGGAGATGGGCGTTTGCCACGGCTTTTCTGCTGGTTATTGTCGTCAGCGCGGTCTGGCTTTACCTGGCCATTGGGCCGGGGAAAGAAAGACCTGAACAGTCCTCTATTGAACAGTTCCAGATCAATTCAATCGAGATTGACAACGAGCCTGCCCAGGCCTTTGTCTATCACCCGCGTGATTCGAAGACATACTTTGTCTGGGTTGAGAAAAAAACATAAAAGAGTTGAATGACAAAAAGGAGGATAGCCATGTTTAAGAAAAAAATGGCTTTATTTTTTTGCTTGATGATTGCTGTCTCTTTCCTTCATCTTCAGGCATCGGGAAAATTGAACATCAAGTTGAGAGTGTACGAAGGTGCCAAGGAAGGCACAGCTGAGCCGCTTCGATTTGTGACATCTTCTTTCCTCCAATCCACAGTCTCGGCGACTATCCAGACCGAGTTTAAACTGGAAGAAGAGAGAGAAAAAATCAAGAGAGTCTTTAATCTCCAGGATGTGAGTTTGCTGACTGAGGCAGATCTTGAGCTGGGTTTAAAACCGGACCAAGCTAGCCATTATTTCCGCTTAGACGGCAAAGAGTATTACATTATCATTGCCTTGGATGAGTGGAAGGGGATGGGTCAATTCGTGATCGCTGTGAATGAGGTTCTTGAGGATCAGAAAAAGAACATATTGACTACAGCCATTACTCTCCCCGGAGGAAATGCGGCCATATTCGGGTTTGAAGATAGGGAAGGCAAACCCTATTTTCTATCTTTCCATGTGACCAGTGTCATCGGGCCTGATGGAAAAACCATACCCCCACCACCGCCACCGCCCCCTCCACCTCCCAAGAAGCGTGCTCTGCCACCCCCTCCCACAGAAGAGGAGCTAAAGGAATTCGCCAAGGGTGCTGTTGTCGCCGTCGGGGAGATCAAGCCCCCGCGACTCTTAAAGGAAGTCCCGCCAATCTATCCCAAAATAGCACGGCAGGCTATGGTCAAGGGAACAGTGGTCTTGGGAGTCAGGCTGGATACTCAGGGAAGGGTAACTGAGGTAAAGGTCTTAAAGTCGATTCCTTTGTTGGATGGAGCCGCTGTTGATGCTGTCAGACAGTGGGTCTACGAGCCGTTTATCCTGGAAGGGAAACCAACTCCGGTTGTATTCTCGGTTAATGTTATTTTTAAGCTGAGGTGATAGAGCAGAAAAAGAGGATGAATTCTTGCCTGGCTCCGGTTTTTTCCAGAACTTAAGCGCCTTCTTGCCCGAGGCCTATCGAAAAAGAAAACCGCCAGATGTTCTTTTCGCTTACCCTGCATAATTCGTTGGAGATAGCGGGGCAGATTCTTTCAAAAACAGAGATGAGACACTTGGTTCGCTGTATTCCAGCTCTGAGCCGAGAAGGCTGTGAGGGATAAGATAAACCGCAAAAAGCAAGATTGAAGCTCCTAGGACCCACCAGCGGGCAGGCTTACCGCCGCGGCCGGCGATCACAGCCGCTATCCAGCCGATCATAGCCAGGAGTGTTTTGTTATCTGTCAGGTCGCCGCCAAAGGGGAATCCTGTCCAAAGCTGGCCGAACGCGAATTTTTGGACGAGAGGTCCGAGAATAAATCCACCGACTAACAGGAGCCCTGCTGTCCAGAGCGCCAGTTTTCTTGGATTTCCTTTAGGATTAAGGGCTTCGATTCCAGCCCGCGTTGAAAACAGCATCGCCAAAAACATGATGATGATGTGGGGAACGAGAATAACATCAGGGACAGGGTCTTTGAAGCGAATGATCACCGGTTTTTCTCCGGACAGCGAAACCTCATTATCTTGAGAAACGAGGATCACTTGATATTCCAGTTTACCTGCGGCAGGCTGTCTGGGAAGGCTGCCAACCAGGTAACCATCTTCCCTCAATAAGGAAGTCTTTGTCCAGGGATCATCGGTCTTATGTCTCTTGTAGAGAATGTGGCCGTTGATTTCCTCGTTTTTTACCTTGATGCGTATCTCCAGGTCACTGGTGGTTTCCTGGGTCCGTTCCAGACTGTATCTGATGTCAGTGCTGGCCAGAACTGTTTTGCCCCGGATAGCGTGGGTCGGCCCTGTCATATGCTGAAAGACCGCAGCCGATGCTGTGATGAGAAAAGCGATGACCCATAATAGTACCTTTTTCATTTCTTTCTCCTGCTCAATGCGTCAATTCTCTTCATCGGTACTACAAGAATTGACATTCAGCCTGAAATAGTCATTTATGTTTGAATGCAAATTGACTTAAACAGAGACCTTAACTTGCCAGTGTATACTATTTTCTGTCTTTATCGCAAGTAAAATCTATATTAAATCTATAGGAAAAGAGAAAAATGAGATCGGGTTTGGGCAGCCGTTATCTGGGAGTGTTCATTTTGCCGCTCCAGCCCTTTGAGCAAGGGGCTTTGCTTTAAATTTTTCGTGGAAATTCATTTATCTGACTATTTCAAAAGATTGAATTCATCGGACTTAATTTTTTGCAAAATAGAAAGATTTCAGGTAAAATACGTTACGTAGTAAAAGTAGGTAAGGAGGCTGTTATGAGAAGTAAGATTTTTTTGAGAGCTGTCTTTTTCACGCTCTTGATCGCATCCTTATGCCTGACTGGTTTGACCAAAGAAAAAGAGGAACCTATAGCAAGCAGTTGGGTGGCTACTCCGGTTTCTATCGACGGACAGACCCAGGAATGGAATACCGATTCTTTAGGCTATTGGAAAAGAGCAGATACTTCCTATGCTTTCGCAAATAACGCTAACGATCTGTATATCCTGTTCATCTTTAAAAATCCTCGATTTTTGAGTTCGATAAGACACACGGGTTTCACAGTCTGGTTTAACACCGAAGGCAAAAATGCTAAAGCGTATGGCGTTAACTTCAGAGAAAAACAGGTGACAGCAGATCAGTTGATCGCCCGGATGGAAAAAGAGCAGGGTCCTTTGCAGGAAGCCCAGAAGCAAAAAATCAAACAGCAGAGTCCCACTTACTTCATCTACACGGGCGACCTTGTCGATAAAAAAGGCGAGATCGTGGTCAAGGCTTCTCTGGATGACACGAAAGAACTGCCAGCCTTCAGATCGATGCCGGTCAAAGGAGTCGGGATCGTCCACGAGTTCAAGATCCCCCTTACTGTCCTGGAGCAGGTGTCCGCTGATTATGCGCTGGAGCCCGGCCAGTCTTTGAATATCGGTTTTGAGTGGGGTGGATTCACCAAAGAAGTGCAGGATGCGCTGGCCAAGGAACAGGCAGACCGGAATGTTGCAGCCAGGGAGAGAGCAGCTGCCGCGGATAGTGTCGGTCAGGAAAGACGCGACGGCAGTGAGTCTGACCGCTTCCAGACTATGGCACAGTTGAGAAACCGAGCTCCAAAATTTGCATTCTGGACCGATGTGAAACTGGCCCAGGAGAAGTAATTTTCCTTCTGGTTTGAATTTTTTTCTTTATTCGAAAAGATTCATCTTTGTCTTCTCAATCTTTTTGTCTTGCCCTAGAGGTCCGTATTTTTCATCTGTTTGACCGCTGCTCCATTATTATGATAAATGTGATGGAAAATTCATGATAAAAGCAAGCTTTAATATGGGCTCTTCTAAGCTATCTGCTTCAAAGGAAGTGTCTTCATAAAAGCGGCAGAGAAGGTGTGAACTCCAGAAAAATAAAACTGCATAAAGGAGGAAAAGATGTCAAGTCTGATCCCTAAAATACTATTGGTGATTACATTCGCTCTTTTAGTTATCACGGCAGGATGTGGACTTACTGTCCGTTTTGTAGGCGGGGAATTCAGAAAGGCGATAAAAGGCCATATGGTATTGGGTATTCTTACCCTTATATTTGGGATAGCGACAATGATAAGCCTTCTGGCAGTTGATTAAATTGAACGAGTGACAGCGAGTGAAAGGGACAGCGGATTTTAAAAATGCGCCTGCCATTTTTACAACAGAGCCAGGATATCTGCTTACCCTGGAGAATTGAATTTTTAGTTGAGTTGTATAGTATTAATAGGTGAGTGGAGATGAGAAACCGTCTTTCTACCCAGGAGGAATGAGATGAATATTGAATATTTCGAGCCGTTGAGCAGAGCCTGGAACCGGATGAAACTTGCTCTGTTCAAGCCTTTCGATCTCACCAAATGGTTTATTATCGGGTTTAATGCCTTCCTTGCCGGATTGGCAGAGGGGCATGGAGGAGGACCCCGTTCCTCAGTAGGGGATAGTGACTTGAGTTTTCGCGAGTTCCTTAATCTCCCTCATAAAGCCTGGGATTGGCTTGTGGACCATCCAGGATGGTTTACAGCCATAGTGATTTTCGTTGTGTTGGCCATAGCCATCGGGATCACTTTGACCTGGCTGAGTTCAAGAGGTGCCTTCATGTTCCTGGATAATGTCGTCCAGGATAAAGCCGAAGTCGCCAAGCCCTGGAAACAATACAAAAAAGAAGGCAATTCATTATTTTTATGGCGCCTGTGCTTCGGCCTGATAAGTTTTTCGCTGTTCGTCATGTATGCTGTGTTTTTCTTCACCACAGCATCTTATCTCTATCGAGCGAGTGATTATCGGCAGGCCCCGATTCTTTTCATTGTGATGATGGCCTTGCTCTTCGTTGTGACGCTCGTAATCATCGGATATATTTCTACCTTCCTGACTGGCTTCGTGGTCCCCATCATGTACAAGCATAAAATCACAACGACTCAAGGCTGGGGTCGATTCCTGCAGCTTTTCGGACAGCATCCTTTTCACTTCATTTTGTTCGGGATATTCGTCTTTCTGCTGACCCTGATGTTCATAATATTGATCATTGTCGCTGGCTTGCTGACCTGCTGCATAGGGATTATCCTGTTGATCATCCCGTATATTGGGACGGTCGTCACCCTGCCTGTGTGGTACACACTGAGGGCTTTCAGCGTGGAATATCTGGCTCAGTTCGGGCCTGATTATGAGCTGTTCCCCCCAGCCCAGGAGTCGACTGCAGAAGCTTCTGCTTAACAGGAACCGAACTCTAGATAAAACGGGTTGTTCTACCTTAAGAATTTATTTTCGGCAGGGATAAATAATGAAATCTATATTATACCTATTCTTTTTCAAGCCAATCGTCTCTGTGTGTCGCTCCGCCAATCTCATATGTCCAGGTTATACTCGAGAAAGAGATCGAGATCTCTTCGTAATGATACGGTTCAACGGAATCAGTAAACGTGATCATAGAGACGATATCACCTGATTCTAAGGTTATCGTGTAATAATGTTCTTCGGTCCCGGCGCCGCTCTGGCTGGGTCGAAAAAATTTAAAATGAGCTTTGGTCACTGGCTCGCTGTGGGAAAGGGCTTTGGCAAGCAGCGGAGAGGTTTTATCTATCTCTTTGGTGAAAATGAATGGCTTGTGTGTTCGAGTGCCGGGTTCGCTGCTTGAAGAATCCATCGGCCTGGACATCTCATGGTTGATTGAAAAGATGGGAATCAGTTTATCCCGTCCGAGCGAGGCCACAGGAGATTCGCCTTCGATAACATTCCCGTCTATCTCGATATACAAATATATACTTCTATCGCTTGAATAATCGTTTGATTGGAGAGCCGCGGTTGAACCAGGAGTACGGACTGTTTTTCCTAAACCTGCTTGTGAGCCGATTATCAAGACGGATAATGTTACTACGGTGATCACAACAATTAAAATTTTTCTTTTTGATTCTCTTAGATTCATTTTCATTATTCCTCCTTGTTTACAAATATCTTACTTCTGAAGGAACGTATTGAACAAAATATCACTGCTTCCCCTTCATCGCGGAGAGATTCTATGATGAAACCAGGAGCTTGTCAACGTTGCTTGACACCCGCCTTATCCAGACATAATATACGAGGGAATGTCAATCTGTGGAATACAATCAAATGAAATGAAGATGGGGAAGGTCTCCGTTTTCCATTCTTGATCATGCTCATTTTAATTTTTTTAAAATTGAGATCTGAGCACAATTGGGGAAATTACAGTGCTCAATCTGGTCTCGCAAAAAGGGGCAGGTTGAGCTACTGGAGAATAAAGTCCATGAAAACATAAGAGAACAGCAGGAGGTTGGGATGGAAATTCCGATAAAACGAAGAGAATTCCTCAAACTGACAGCTGCCGGCGGAGCTTTGTGTTTCGGCGGTTCTCAGCTCTTGGCTTTGGGAGCGAACCCTGAGCGCTCAAACCTGATCAGCCCCGGCTGTCGAGGAACAAAGGTCAAAGTGGCCCGTCTGTACCTGGGGACTTCCCACGGCCTCTGGCCCAAGCCGAATCTGGATTTCAAAAAGGAGATTCAATTCTATGAGTCAGCGTTCGCCAAATTAGGAAAGGAACTGTCTGATGTCGAGTTCAGCGTCGACGAGCTGGTGACGTCGCCGGAGAAGGTCAAGGAGCTCGCCAGCCGGTTGAATGCAGTTGAGGGCATCCTGGCCATTCACTTTAACATCGGCATATCCCCGATGCTGAGGGAGATACTCAGCTTAGGGAAGCCGACCATGGTCTTTGCCCTCCCTTATTCCGGGCATGAATGGGTCGGGTTCGGGACTCTACGCCAGCAGCCGTTGGGAGCCAAGATGGATTGCATCCTCAGCAGCGACCTCGAACAACTGGCCGTAGCCATCAGGCCTTTTCGGGCGATCCACCATCTGAGAGAAGCCAGGGTTCTCAACGTAGCGACCCGGTCGTTTGACGAGTATACCAAGGATGTCAGGGATAAGTTTGGAACGGAGATCAAACAGATCGGCCTTCAGGAGGTAGTGGATGCCTACAATAGCGTCAAAGACAGCGAGGCCAAAGCAGAGACTGACCGCTGGATAAAGGGAGCCGAACAGGTTGTCGAACCCTCGAAAGAGGATATATTCAAATCCTGCAATCATGCTTCCCGCTTATCCCTGTATCGGGTTTTCACGGCTCAATAACATCGGACTCGGAGGCATCTGCGAATCCGACCTGCGCTCTGCTTTAACTCATGTCCTTTTTCAGGGATTGGTCGGGAAGCCGGGTTTCATCAGCGACCCGACAGTGGACGAGTCGAAAGGATCGATTATCCTGGCTCACTGTATGGGGACACCGAAAATGAACGGTCCTGACAGGCCACCAGACCCTTATAAGCTCAGGACGGTCATGGAACGTCAGGAAGGGGTTGTCCCTCAGGTCAGGATGCGCCTGGGCCAGATAGTCACCCAGGCGATATTTGTCGGCACGGATGTTTTACGCTATTTCACCGGAGAGATCATTGATGCTCCTGTTCATTTGAGCGAATCGAAAAACTGTGGAAGAACTGGTCTGCCGGACTTCACCGGCAGACGTGCTACGGAGACATCACCAGAGAGCTGTCCTACTTCTGTCGGTTTAAAGAGATCGATATGATCGACGAAGCCGCCTGATTGATTATTCAATGATTGGGGACAATTAAAGCTTGATCTCCTTGGCTATCTCGCTCATCTTCTTCCAGTCGAATTTCTTGGCTAACTCCAATCCCTCACTGTCTTCTATTCCTTCATAAGAAAAGGCAAAAATGGCTCCTGTCCGTTCCTGTTGCGAAGTCTCTTGGAGTAGAACGACGCACATGCCTGTCTTATCTGATTTCTGGTAGCTGTGGAAGACAAAGAATCCATCTGTCTTTTTGACATCCACGATCGAATCTTCGGCTTCCATCTTGAATCCTTCGTAGTACATCGGATTCCACATAACTGCAGCCTGGTATCCGATCACTATACTGGCATCAAGAGTCTGGTCATCCTTCTCGTATTCCCGACTCACGTTAATTGTCCTGAAATTCTGGAAAGTGGCATCAGTGACTTCGGCCTTATCAGCTTCCCATCCTTCGAGATCCGTCAATAAAGGGGCAAGATTCTCTGGTTCCACACACAGTCCTGCTACTGCGAGGAAAAAAAAGAAACAGAGGAGAGGGATAATCGTAAAAGTTTTCTTGGATATCATGATTTCTCCTTTCATCCTGTGAATGCAGAAATAAAGGGCTTCATAATATTCGAGATTTATTGCGTCTATTTTATCATTTAAAGCAGTTTTGTCCATAATAAGGAGATCGGGAACGTTAATGAATTAAAAATAGAAAATGAGAACATGATCCCGATCATTGTTCACTATTCAGTTATTGATATGATATTAGAGAATCTATAAGTACGAAAAATCGTAAAAATTATTGTATTTTTGTCAACAATTTGTACTATAATCCGTATATATATAGAGAGGAGGTTCAATGAGGGATTTGACTCTTACCGAAGAAATCGTATTGCTGGCTGTTTGGAAGCTTAAAGAGGGTGCCTATGGGGTAGCGATAAGAAAAGAGTTGTCTGAGTCCACAAACAGGATTTTTCCTTACGGGACTCTCTATAGTGCATTGGATAAGCTCACCAGAAAAGGATTGATCACAAAATCTTCCAGTGATCCCATACCCAAGAGAGGCGGACGAAGACGGTATTACTATTCCATTACTCCTGAAGGGATCTCTGCCTTAAAAACAGCTTTGGAACTCAAAAAATTAATTTGGGATAGAAAGACAATCCTGGCCTTGAATAAAAATTAGCTCTATGAAAAACAAGGATATAAAACCTCCCAGAATTGCCGAGTGGATTCTCAGAAGAATTGCTAACAGGGGAGAGAGTGAGGGGATTGGAGGTGACTTGGAGGAGGAATACAGGGAGACTGTCGAGAAAAAGGGGATCGGCCAGGCTCAATTATGGTACTGGACGCTTATTCTTGTTTCAACTCCCTCATTTATAAAGAGCCATGTTTACTGGAGCATACAGATGTTCAAAAATTACTTAAAAATCGCTTTAAGAAATATAATAAGGCATAAAGGGTATTCCTTTATCAATATTTCCGGATTGGCTGTCGCCATCGCTGCCGCATTCCTGATATTTCTCTTCGTTTCTTTTGAGTTGAGATATGACAGATTCCACAAAAATTCTGACCGCATATTCCGCCTAAGGAATGATCGAATTTATAGTGACATACATGATAAAAGCTCTGGCTGTCCTCCAGCACTGGGCCCGACGCTGAAAGAGGAATTCCCCGAGATCATTGAGTCAGCAAGAGTGTACCCTGCAAGCTTTATGAGTAATATCGTTTCCTATGATCCGAGCGATAGTTATGTCCAAACTGTTGAATTTAAACTCAAAGGATTTGAGGAGGCTCGAAAAGTTTCCGTTACAGGATTTTTCAATAACTGGGACAAAGACCGGAATGTACTTCACAGAAAAGGGAATCAGTGGGAAGGCGAAGTCCTGCTCCTGCCCGGAAGATATGCCTATAAATTTGTTGTGGATGATAAAGAGATTTTCGATCCAGATAATCCGGATCAAGTGACATACGAATCCGGAACTTACTCCCTGCAGATTGTTAAAGAACTAGAATCTCCTTCTATGATGGTTACATTCTACGAGGAAAAAGTCTTTTATGTGGAATCGTCTTTTCTGAAGATGTTTTCCTTTCCGCTGGTTAAAGGTTTTCCTGAATCTGCCCTCGAAGACCCGAATACAGTTGTCATATCTGAATCAGCCGCGAGGAAATACTTTAGAGATGAAGACCCGATAGATAAGATAATCATTCTGACTAACCAATATGGGACTCACCTGTGTAAGATTACCGGGGTATTGAAAGAGGTGCCGGATAATTCCCATATTCAATTTGACTTTTTACTATCCTATAAGACCTTAATCCAAAAGAGGAATCAGGCAGCACACTACTGGGGATGGAATATGTTTTATACATATGTCCTGCTCTCTCCCACTGCCAATCCCCAATCGTTAGAATCCAAATTCCCGGCGTTTGTTGAAAGACACAAGCTCTCCGGAGACGACTACAAAAGGGAATTCATTCTCCAACCTCTCAGAGACATTCATTTGTCCTCAAGTCTCAGGTGGGAACCAGAGGGCATCGGTAATGCCAGAACCGTTTATTTTTTAACCATAATTGCTGTCTTCATCATGCTCATTGCTTGGGTGAATTACATTAATCTTTCCACAGCCAGGTCCATGACTAGAGCCAAGGAAGTCGGGATAAGAAAAGTCATGGGTTCACGTCGCTTACAATTAATCAAACAATTCGTCTATGAATCTGCGTTTGTGAACACCCTGGCGTTCATTTTTGGCATGATTCTTGTTCTGGTTTTTTTGCCTTCTTTCAGTAGGATGGCAGGTTTACCTTTGTCCATATCTCCTGGGACTCATGTCTGGATTTGGCTTGTCTCAGCTATCTTAACAGGCGCTGTTCTATCCGCGATCTATCCGGCTCTTGTCCTTTCTTCATTTATGCCCGTGACAGTCCTGAGAGGTCTCCATAGTCACTCTTCCAGAGGAATGAATTTTAGAAAAGGTTTAGTAATTTTTCAATTTGCGATTTCTATCATTCTCATCGTGGGCACGTTGACGATCTATAGACAGCTTTCATTCATGCGCAACCAGGACCTGGGAGCGAATATTGAGCAGACCATGGCCTTAAGAATTCCAGGAGAAATGGCTTATTCGGCTGACCGCATCAACAGGTTTAAAAGAGCGTTGCTCGATTATCCAGCGATCAAAGCCATGAGCGCCTCCTCGACTATTCCGGGCGAAGAATACTCCAATGCAGCCAGTGGAATCAGGCCCTTGAACAGCGATCCTGAAGACGGTAAACGGTGTTTTTTCATAACCGTAGATTATGAGTATTTTGACTTTTACGGGATTGAGCTTTTGGCTGGCAGGAAGTTTTCAAAGGAGTTCGGTACTGACTTGGATGCAGCCATATTGAATGAAGAAGCAGTGAAAATACTGGGATACGAAAGCCCGGATAAGTCCCTGAACGAAAAAATATTGCTCGGAGGACTTGGGGAGCAAGTCATAGAAACGGTCGGCGTCATCAGAAATTATCACCACAAGTCTTTAAAAGATAGTGTGCAGCCGATTATATTTACTTTGACCGAAGGCGATCCGAACGGCAGAAATAGCTACTTTTCGGTTAAACTGGATACAAGGAATATATCTCCTACCCTCTCTCTGATCAGGGACAAATGGGATGAAGTGTTTCCCGGGAAGCCGCTTGACTATTTTTTCATTAGTGAATCCTTCAACAATCAATACGGATCCGATCAACAGTTCGGGAATGTCTTTGGATTATTTACGGCTCTTTCTGTTTTTATATCCTGTCTTGGCTTGTTCGGATTAGCGGCTTTCATGGTCGAACAGCGGACAAAGGAAATAGGGATTCGCAGGATTCTCGGAGCTTCAGCATCGGGAATTGTCTTTCTGTTATCCAAAGAATTCACAAAATGGGTATTGGTAGCTAACATTATTGCCTGGCCCGTTGCCTATTATGCTATGGACAGGTGGCTTCAGAACTTTGCCTACAGAACTCGCATAGGAGTTGGAATATTTTTCCTGTCAGGATTGCTGGCTTTTATAATCGCTGTTATCACAGTCAGCTATCAATCCGTTAAAATCGCCATAACCAATCCGGTCGACTCTCTGAGATATGAATAGAGAGCCTTTCTTTGAGTATCGTCTTTGTAAAATAAAGGAGCTCAATTAATTGGGGACAGTCCCCAATTTTTCTTCAATTTTTTGGTTGACCGCTTGTTCGTTTGTAATATAATGAGTGGGAACCAAATTGGATATAAGCAAGCATACACATCTAACCTAATGACTCATTCCGATTATTTTTGTGTTCCAATCATTTCAATTTAAGGAGGGAATGTTATGGGTAAGGAAACACTGCCGGCATACCTGAGGTCAGCGTCCCCGAATCCCGCTGAAAATCGGGTGCCCTGGTACAAGAACACCGCTCAATCCTACGCAGGGATCTTCCTCTCTGTCCCCTTCATGGCTGGGATGGCCGGAGCTCTTCAGTTCGGCAGCCTCTGGGCAGGGATCGTGGGATTGATCGTGGGAGCTCTGTTCTGTTTTGCGCTGTTTTATGTGCCCGGGCTGTTGGGCATGCAGACAGGGATGCCGTTGTATGTGGTGGGGGCTTCGACGTTCGGAACCAAAGGCGGGATACTGATTCCCGGGCTTCTCATGGGCTTTTTGCAGATCGGCTGGCATGCGGTATTCACTTTTTCAGCGGCTTCATTCTTCATGTCCGCCATCCGCTCCGATGCGGGTCCGAACACGCCTCTCTTCTGGTTGGTCTGTATCGTTTGGGGATTCCTGCTCGCCCTGGTGGGAGCGGTGGGGATCAAATGGCTGGCCTGGCTTTCCAGCTGGATTCCGGTTTTTCCGTTGGTGATCATAGTCATCGCCGGATTCGCCAACATGGAAGGACTTTCTAGCTTCAGCTCCTCGGTAACGATCAGTGCTGCGGCTGCGGCTGTCATTCCGATCATGGCCCTGGGAGCTTTTGCCGCCTTACAATCTGCAGCCGGCTTTTTTGCCACGGCCGGAGCTGCCGGTGCGGACTTTACCATGAACAACCGGAACAAGAAGGATGTGGTTCTGGGCGGGTTCTTCGGAATTACGGTGGCGGCCCTGGTCGCAGGGATTTTTGCCCTGTTGACCATTGCCGGTGCCCTGGGATGCAGGGATGGGAACCGCGAATGTGGATGTCATCTCGGTTTTCATCAGCTCCATCGGAGCTGTCGGCGGTATCGTTGCTCTGATCATGTTCTGGGTGTTCGTGATCGCCTGCATCTGCCCCACAGGATTCTGTGCCTTTCTGGCCGGGAACGCCTTCTCGACAATGATCCCTCAGCTTCCAAGGACCGCTTTGACCCTGGGCGCAGGAGCCATCGGGACGGTCCTGGCGGCAACGGGTGTGGCCCAGAACCTGGTGGGCTTCTTTTTGATCATCGGTGCCTCCTTCGGACCGATCATCGGAGCTATGACCGCAGACTACCTGAGAAACGGGAAATGGTCGGGCCCCAGACAGGGTGTCAACTGGGCCGGTTATATAGCCTGGGCCATCGGATTTATTGTGGGTATACTCGGCGTGATCCCCGGTATCGGTTTTCATTACGGGCTGGAAACGCTGTTATCGTTCGTGGTCGGGTTTACCGTGTATCTGATCTTGAGCGACCTCGGTCTCGAGCCCAAGAAGGCTGAATTCGGCGCAGGGCAATCGGAGCAAAAAGCAGACTGATTTATAGATGAGATTAGGGCTGGGACTCTTCCCTGAGATTCCTGGTCTATGATAAGGAAGCTCCTCATTCGCTCCTTGTCTTGTTGACTCTAACCGAGTTGGGAGTATACTATTATTAACTTGATAAATGTTTTCACATTGTCATTGCGAATCCGAAGGCTGCAGCAATCTTTTTCTCTATATCATCTTAAATGAGATGGCTTCGTTTCCCCCGCAATGACGTGCTATTTATTGAGCTTATACTAACATGTTATTTATTGTGTTTGTGTTAATCGGATAAAGTGCATAAATGGGAAAAGGTAACACAAAAAATTAAAAGAGAAAGGATGATGATCATGAAGACTTCCAAAAAGAACCCTTCATCCGAAGGGCTGAAAATCTCCCGGCGCGAATTCCTCGGGACTTCGGCCACAGCCGCTGCAGGGTTGATGGTCGTTCCCCGCCATGTGTTGGGAGGCCCGGGACGAAAAGCCCCCAGCGACACGCTGAACATCGGATGCGTGGGTGTTGGAGGAAAAGGTACATCTGACATCTGGAGCGTTTCCTCAGAAAACGTCGTCGCTCTCTGCGATGTGGATGACACCCAGATGGCCGGATTCCTGAAGCACGAGCGGAACGATCCCCAACATCAGCCGATGTACGACAAGGCCAAGAAATACCGCGATTTCCGCCTCATGCTGGAAAAAGAGAAAAACATTGACGCCATCACTGTGACTACGCCCGATCACACCCATACGGTCATCGCCTTGATGGCCATCAATATGGGAAAACATGTGTTCGTCCAGAAGCCTCTGACCCACACTGTCAAAGAAGCCCGCCTGCTGGCTGAGGCAGCTAAAAAGGCGAAGATAATCTCCCAGATGGGCAATCAGGGACACGCCGGAGAAGGTGCCCGCTTGATATGCGAATGGATCTGGGACGGCGCCATCGGCGATGTGCGTGAGGCTCATGTCTGGACAAATCGTCCCATCTGGCCCCAGGGAATCGAGGCACCGACAGAGATCCCCTCTGTTCCTTCCACTCTGGATTGGAATCTGTGGCTGGGGCCGGCTCCATTCCGGCCCTACCACCCGGCCTACTGTCCGTTCAGCTGGAGGGGTTGGTGGGATTTCGGCACGGGAGCTCTTGGAGATATGGGCGCCCATCTGATCGACCAGCCTTTTTGGGCCTTGAAGCTGGGATCTCCCCTCAGTGTCCAGGCCAGCTCTACCAGGTACACCAAAGACTCCTATCCTGTCGCTGAGATGGTCAGCTACGAGTTCCCCGCCCGCGGAGAGATGCCCCCTGTGACTTTAACCTGGTATGACGGAGGCTTGATGCCTCCCCGGCCGGCTGAGATGGAGGCAGGCCGTATGATGGGCGATGACGGCGGTGGCGTGCTGTTCGTCGGAGACAAAGGCCTCCTGATGTGCAGCACCTACGGCAGAAATCCGCGCCTGGTTCCTGAAACCAGGATGCAGGAATACAAACGCCCGGAAAAGACCATTCCCCGCTCACCCGGTATCCACGAGGAATGGCTGGAAGCGATCAAAGCGGGTAAAAAATCAACCACGGACTTCTCCTATTCGGCAGCCCTGACTGAGATGATGCTCCTGGGAAATATAGCTGTCCTGATGCAGGAGCACTACACCAAGCTCCTGTGGAACGGAGAAAAGATGGAATTCACCAATCTTCCGGAGGCGAACAAGTACCTTCATAAAGAATACCGTCCGGGCTGGTCCCTGTGACCTTTTGACCTGGACCTGGCTGTTGTCCTTGAAAGGGAAGGTCGGGTCACTCATATCCGTTCAATTTTCTGAAAACAGGATGATTCGAGTCCTATGAGATCCCGAGGAGGCCAAGATGAGAAAAGTCGCTTGCATCATGCTGCTCTCAGCCGCTTTTGTTCTTATCGACGCAGCCGGCTGTCAGAACAGCATGGATAAAGAGGAGGGATCACAGCCTGTGGAGGAGTGGAAGATCCATGACCCGGACCGGCCTCTGCCTCCGGTTGTGAATCCTGGCCCGGCCAGCGGGCCTGTTCCTGCTCCTGCGGATGCCTTCGTCCTTTTTGACGGCAAGGATCTTTCCCCCTGGGAAGACAGCAAAGGACAACCCGCCCGCTGGAAAGTCGAGAACGGCTACATGGAAGTGGTCAAAAAGACGGGATCCATCCGCACCAAACAGAAGTTTGGTGACTGCCAGCTTCACCTCGAATGGGCAGCGCCCCTGCCCGCTGCTGGAGAAGGGCAGGAACGGGGAAACAGCGGTGTCTTCTTGATGGAAAAATATGAAGTCCAGGTTCTCGATTGCTATGATAACACCACCTATGCGGATGGCATGACCGCAGCCATTTACGGGCAGTATCCGCCGCTGGTCAATGCCTGCCGTCCTCCGGGGGAGTGGCAAACCTATGATATCGTCTTCCGCAGGCCTCGTTTTGCCCCGGAAGGCAAACTGACGAGTCCGGCCAGGATGACCGTATTCCATAACGGAGTATTGGTCCATGAGTGCGCAGAACTGACAGGACCCACGGAGAACAAGAAAAGGCCGCCCTACACGGTTCATCCGGATAAGCTTCCGGTCTCCTTGCAGGACCACGGAAACCCGGTTCGCTTTCGGAATATCTGGCTCCGGGAACTGGAATAAAATCGAGGTGAAAATGATGGAAAAAGGCTGCGATTGTCTTTTTAAGGCAGGAAAGGCTGCCGGGCTGCTGGCTTTGTTTCTCATCCTATCCTGTCTGGCTCGTCCTCTCCAGGCAGAGAAGAAGAAAGCCCTGTTTGTCTGGGGCGGGTGGGAAGGACATGAGCCCAAAAAGTGTGTCGATATCTTCGCTCCCTGGCTTGAACAGCAGGGATTCGAGGTGGAAATCTCTCACACCCTGGACTCCTACCTGGACGTGGATAAGCTGAAATCCCTGGACCTCATAGTCCAGGTCTTCACCATGTCGACCATCACCCGAGAGCAGGAGAGAGGACTTCTGGAAGCAGTCAAGAGCGGCGTCGGGCTGGCAGGATGGCACGGCGGCCTGGCCGATGCCTTCCGGAGCAACACAGAATATCAATTCATGGTCGGCGGCCAGTGGGTCGCTCATCCCGGCGGGATAATCGATTACGAGGTCAATATCATCGACCGTGAAGACCCGATTACAGCCGGCCTGTCCGACTTCAAGATGAATTCCGAACAGTACTACATGCACGTCGATCCGATTATCGAGGTGCTGGCGACAACTACCTTTTCTGCCGAGCATGCGCCCTGGATAGAAGGAGTGGTGATGCCCGTTATCTGGAAAAAGATGTATGGAAAAGGACGGATTTTCTACACCTCTCTCGGTCATCTGGCCAGAGATTTCGATGTGCCGGAAGCGCGGACGATCGTCCAGAGAGGGATGCTCTGGGCAGCCCGGTCTCTTGAAGAGAAAAAATAATTATTTTTTTTTGAGGATTTTGCGGATTTTGATAAGATCCTTGGCTACGTTGTAAGCGACGCGCCCCGGCCGCAGCCTGGAATCGAGGTCGCAGGTCCACTCCACGGGAAATTCCTCGACCCGAAAATCCCGTTCCAATGCGTGAAGCAACACTTCCAGCTCGAACAGGAATCCTCTGGTGATGCAGGCTGCGAACAGCTCCCGGGCGACCTCGCCTTTGTAGACTTTGAAACCGCATTGGGTATCCGTGAACCTGTGGGGGAGGCCGACTGCGGCTCTGGCGGCCAGCCGAAAAATCCAGGAGAGGAATCTTCTTTTCAGGCTTCGGTTCCGCCGTATGACCGTCTCTTTCAGCCGCCGCGAGGCCATGGCCATGTCCAACTCTCCGGCCCGGATCCTCTCGATCGGGCGCAGTGCGTTCTCGTAGGGAACACAGGTCCCGCTGTCAGCAAATATCACCACCTCACCCCGTGACTTTTCAATCCCGGCCTTGACGGCAGCGCCTTTGCCCGAATTCTTTTCCAGCCGTATGATTTCCAGCTCAACAGACAAAGGGAAAGAGGCTTTCTGGGCTTCCTCAGCGGTCCCGTCCGTACTTCCGTCATCGACCACGATGACCTCACCCAAAAAACCCTGCTTTTTGAGGAAGATAGCGGCTGCTTCCACATCGAAGCAGATTTTTCCGGATTCATTCAGTGCGGGAATGACGATCGAGATATCCATTATTTCAGAGTCCGTTCATCGATAAATTTATCCCAGAGGTCCTTCCTGATATGGAGAGCCAGCAGGACCTCGGGACGCAAACCATAGTATTCAGACTGATAATTATCTCGGAGATGGAGCTGGAGCCTATCGACCTTGTCCGTGGAGGAGATGATGAGCGGGACATCGCTGAAGGGGCCGGCTTCCTCGACCTCCTGCCAGTAGCCCACCTTCCCGAAACCTCTCAGATACCAGGGCAGAGGCCAGGCTTCATCGGGATGAGTGATGACTTTGATCAGCATCTGTTTGTGTTCAGGATGGAGCCGGGCGATATCTTCGACACGCTGGACAAGGTAGATGAAGTCCGGGCTGGTCTGGGCATAGACATAGGGATTGCGCGGGTCAGTGCTGTAGGTGAAGTTGGCCCTGTAACTCTGGAGACCCAGATGGTAGAGGCCTGCTCCCAGGATCAGGATAATCAAACTCTGGACAATGATCTTTCGGCTGAGACTCAGGAGAAAAACAATGCCCTGTCCGGCCAGGAGTATGATGCCAATATAAAAGGGAAGAATGTTCCAGGGCGTTTTGTAGGGGATAAAAGAGTAGATGGCTGTGGCCAGGACGGTGAAGAAGAAGATAAAGCGAAGAAACAGGCGTTCGGACATGCTCTGCGAATGGTTCGCGAAGACAGCCGCACACCCCACCAGGGCTAAAATCAGCACCAGGGCTTCACTCCAGACAGGACCGTTCCCGTAGTGAGAGAAGGCCAGCATCTTCAGGTAATAGGGAAAAGGATGGGTATGGAATCCCGCGCCTGCAGCCCGGCCAAAATAGGTCTTGAAGGCCAGCACAGAATCCAGGATTCCTCTGGGATTTTGAAAAAAAGAGGAAAAAAAGAGAATAGAGACAGCAATCGCCGTTCCTGCTAAGACCAGTAGATGAACGGGGGGTATTCTTCCGGCATTCTTCTCTTTCGATCCGGGATTCTCTCTCGATCTTGGGCTTCCTCCCAGGACACGAACGAGGACCAGTGAGACCGCTGCTGCAGCGAAGAGGATGATACAGGTCTCCTTGGTAGCGAACATCATCCCTGAAAAGAACCCGGCAGCAGCCGCCCAGCCCCATCTCCGCTCTTGGAGATAGCGCCAGCCAGAGGCGATAGCTCCGAAGAGGAAAAAAACCAGCAGGGTTTCCTGGATGTAAAACCTGCTGTAATAGACCATAACCGGTGAGACGGCAGCCAGGATTCCCGAGAAAAACAAAGATGGCGGAGAGAATCCGTCCTTGAGGAGCAGCAGCAGAAGTATTATTCCCGCGCCGAACACCGCAGGGACCAGGCGCAGGATCACCTCGTTCAGAGAAGCGAAAGATGTGCCGGACCCGATCCAGGCAAAAGGAAGAGTGAGATAATAAAGGCTTGGCCCGTGATGCTGGGTCGGGTCATAGCAATATTGGCCTTCTTCGAGAAGAGAGCCGAACTTGACAGCCTGGTTGGCCTCGTCGTGGTGCATCGGCCGAAGCTCCAGCCCGGACACCCGGAAGAGCAAAGCGGCAAGCACGACGAGAGAGAACAGACCGTAGAAAGCTGGTGTCCGTTTCATTTGGAGAGCGCGCCGTAGACCTCCACTTCAACGTAATGATTCATCTCGTTCGAGGTGTTGCCCCGGCTGTAAAGGCGGATATACCGGCCGTTCACCCCTCGGGGATCGATCAGACGGCCCTCGTTGGTTTCGATATACTCCTTGTCTTTTCCGATACCCAGTCCGGCGGAGTTGTCATGGTCGTTGTTGTATATTGTCTGGACATCGGTGATGAAGTCAGGGTCGTCTGTGACCTGGACGATCACGTCCCGGTAGACCCGGGCCTGGCTGTGGTAATGCCAGATGAGAACAGCATTCAGAGAGCAGGGTCTGCCGAGGTCGATCTGCACCCACTGAACGCTCGGACCCAGTTCCACATAGTATCCCTCCGATGACCGGCTCAGTATCACTGGCCGTGACCGGCTTATGGAAAGAAAGGAGCTCTGTACCCTGGGGCACATAGAATGGAGGACGGCTTTTGCCGGTTATCCTCTCCAGGTTGGGACTGCGGATATTCCTCGGTGTCCCGACAAACATGGGCTTGGGCAGTTTCAACTTCAATTCCACCTTCTCCTCGCCTGCATCTTGAAAGCCGAATCCCGGGCTCAAAAAAAACAGGAAGAGCAGGAGAATGGCAAAGACGATTGAATCGCTCTTTTTTATCATGAGTTACTCCTCTCTTTTATCTTTATGGACTTCCCTTTCGGTTTCGGAGCAGTCTTCGGGTTGAAGACCTGACATGTTTTGGCATCGATGACGACCAGTGCCCACACTTCAGGATGCCTGTCACAGAAATCTTTGACTTCCTCTGTATCCATGACCATGAAGGCGGTGGAGA